>Ga0310690_10000256_pt1 | contig 124065 bp, 104 predicted proteins | sample AusTroGonzalo_MG_2_FD_207661 | JGI IMG/M metagenome (GOLD analysis project Ga0310690, IMG submission 207661) | Bovine rumen microbial communities from tropical cattle in Woodstock, Queensland, Australia - Gonzalo_04 (v2) (version 2) | ecosystem: Host-associated > Mammals > Digestive system >...
GACGGCGGCTTGATTCCGGACCGCAAAGTTAGCCAAGTTCTAATCGAAAAACTTTCTGAGCCTTGTAAGTCGTTAAAATTAAACAATTTAAACCCTATCGGAGATTATTTCTCCGGACAGTAGTGATGACGTATGTCCTTTGAATCAATACTTGGGGAACAAATCATTCTAAGACTATTATGAACACTTATTTGCGAGGGCTTGTTTGAAATAAAACCTTTATATGTGAAATATAATGCAATAACAGCCACAACAAAAGACATAACTTTTAGTGAGAAAATCCTTTTCAGCCATAAAACTATTACGGGCTCAGTCTGATTATTACACTTTTGACTCTTGCTAGATTTTTTCGCTTTCTTGGCCATATCTATTTACCTTTTAACTTTCAATTATAGACATATTTTCAACGTCAAACAACAATGGTGTTCGGGTATAATTGACATTTTTGGTTGGTGATTGTGACATTTGTGGTTGGTGACGGCCGCCGCGAGGAGAGGGCCATTTTACGGAGCCCACCGCAGCGGCGAGCCGTAGCCACCGAGCCGCGTAATGCGAGGTGGCGTCACCTTTGCCACGTTGACGTAAAAACACCATTGTACGGCCTTCTATACGTCAACGTTGCTGTAATTTATGCCACATAAACCGATTTCGTTGCCGTGTTGATGGCCATCAAAAGGCCGATGAACGTGTGCACGATGCTGATGGCTTTCGCGAGATGTCGTCATTCGTGCTTTCATAGCTGAGGATCAGGAACAGGACACAACCCAGCAGCAGGGCCAGATAAGGTCTCCGTTCCCTGGCCGCCCATTTCCCTTTCGGCTTTACGATACGATACAGCAGCATCAGGAGAAGGGCGGCGATTCCCCAGAGGACGAAGAAAGCCACAAGATAGACACCCAGCCAGTAAATCTTCGCTGAATTGGAAAGCTGATTGTCATTGTTGATCTCTTCCAAACTGTAGTCCAGTTGGTCTTCTTCCAGCGCTTTGCGGAGAAAAGAGAGGTTGTATTTCTCCCAGATGGCTTTCCGGACCTCGTTCCAGTATTCGCCCGGTTGGGCAAGAATGGCGCGCCAGGGCGTCTGCCCCTCCACAAACACCTTATTCTCAAGGATATCGTAGTATTCCCTGGCATACTGATACGATCCCTCCATGCGCAGCTGGGCCTCCCGGTAATGGGTACTGTCGGCCATGGCCATTTCGCGGGAGGCCGCATACAACTTGAGCAGTTCGGAGGCATAGAAAAGACAGGTGTCCCGGTCAATCTGCCCTTGTTCGCTCAGGATAAACGCAGGTACCGCTTCCTCTGTGGCCGATGTGTCCTGCACCTGGGCCATGGCCATGATTACCTCCACCTGCTCCTGCAGTTCCTGGTGCAGGAGGCTTTCGTTGTGCAGCAGGTGGGCGTCCAGCGTATCGTTATGATAGGCCAGGCTGTCCGGCACCACTTCCAGATCCACCAGTTCCGGGGGAAGGCGGCGAAGGGACTCGATCAGGCGGGCATACCGGCCGATCTCTATGTCCAGGTTGGACACGATGCGGTCATAGGGCGTGCGGTTCTTATTGAAGTCGTTGTATTCCCGGGACACTTTTTCCAGCGCATAGCTGATGTCGAAGGTATATTCCTGCTTTTGGGAATACAGCATCAGGGACAAATCGTTGCACTTCTTGACGATATCCACCATCTGCCTGTGCTGGACTTCGTTCTTTGCCTGCAGTTGTTCCTGGGTCCGGGACAGCTGCCGGTATTCATGGAAGAGTTCCCGGCGCAGATTGGAAAGCGTGGCGTCCAGATCCAGGCCTGTGAAGACTGCCAAGGCGGGCAATCCCGTGACCAGCAGAACCACGAGAATGGTTATTAGTTTGTGTTTCATAGGCTGGTATTATCTATACCTTACAAAACACAATTATAAGAAAAATCATTCCAGATACCGCACTTACTATTTAGACTTGACCATGGTGCCTGCGTTATTCAGGGGATCGTGATTGTGTAATAACTGCTGCTATAGCCGGCCCACAGCCCGTATCCGCCAAGTACATTGGTGGGAACATCCGTTGAAACGGGAAAGAACGGATTGTGGGTAAGCAGCCAGGCATCCTGATACCCTTTCCAGAAATCATACACGCTGCGGTCGATGGAACAAAAGCGCACGGAAACCGTTTCTCCCGAAGCGAAGTATTGCTGGTGCCGGGAAGAGGATGAAATGTCTATTCCGGAGGTAAGGATCATATCCACCCGGGCCGATGCGGCATCTCCGTCAACCAGGGACATGAAAGCCGGAAGGTAGGCCGCTTCCTTTCCCTCCCGCCGGGTGAAAAAGCCGTAATACTCGCCCCGGTAGGGAGAAAAACGGCAGTGGATGGCGTAGGAATTGTCTTCCACCTTCTCGGCCCATATTTCCTCGAGCGTTACCGGAGTGGGGAGTGTCGTGGCAGCGGATACCTCCCGACCCCCGGAACGAACGCTTATGGTATATTTTTTCCCGGGTTCTCCCACCAGGGAGGACGTGGTATAGACTAAGGGAAGGAAGGAATCCGCGACGTATGTGCCGGTAAGGACCACACTGCGGGTTCCGTCGCTGATGGTGACCTGCGCGTCGGTGACAACGCTGCCGGCAAGGTCGTCTTTATCCCACTGGTTCTGACTACCCACGACAAGCGACGAGGTGAGCGTCACAACCGGGGGCCGGCCGTTTTCTATCCAGCCGTCAATGACAAGGTGCCCTTCCTGCGCCGTCTCTTTGGTACAGCAGCACAGGGCCAGGGCAATCATCGGTATAAGCAGTGTTTTCCCGCTCATCGGCTCAGAATTTAAGATAGTAGGCGATGGAGGGTATCACGGTAATACCCAGGCTGATGGACTTGTAATACCACTGCACCAGGCTGCGCCTGCATTCGATGGCGCGGTACAGTTCCTGCTCCCGGGCCAGAACGTTGTAGACGGACAGCGTGATGCCGTGCTCCAGACGGCCCTTGCTGCGGAAATGGTAGCGGGTGTTCAGGTCCAGCCTGATGTAGGGTTCCAGCCTTCCTGCATTGTGTCCCTTGAAGACGGCTACAAGCTGGTTGCCCACCATGTAGTATTCCTTGGGTTCGGTGAAGGGGGTGCCGCCGGCGCAGATAAGGCTTCCTCCGAAGTCCCATCGGCCCAGTTTGTAGGAGGCTACGACGTCCATTTCCAGCAGGCGCTCATGGTCTGAGGGCCAGGTTTCTTCGCCAAAGGTCCGAAGGCTTCTGCCGGCCGACAACGCCAACCATCCGGTGAGTTTGCCTGTTCCCTTGTACAGCATGAGATTGACCCCGAAAGTACGGCCACGCCCCCGCTGAAGTGCGCCCGGGAGCGTATAGGAACCGTCCAGAAACTCCATAATCCCGCCCGTGTAGTCCAACTGGTTGCCCAGGTGACGGTAGTAGAGTTCTGCGTTGAAGCTCCACGCACCGGAATGCCAGTCCTTTTCGTAGGAGAGAAGGGCCTCGGCGCACCATTGCGGGTCACTGTACTGTCCGGCCAGAATCCAGAACTCCGTGGGGAAGCCGATATTGGAGAGCCCCGTCTGGAAAAGGTATTGGTTGCGGATGCCGGAACGAAGCTGCAACTGGCTTTCCCGGGGGAGTGACCAGGTGAGGGAAAGGAGCGGTGAAAGCCTCCAGTAAGATTTCTTTTCCGGTGAAACGTACCATTGGGCGCCCACGCCGGCCATATAGTGCAGGTTGGTCCCCCAATAGCCGTTCCAGGTGGCGCTGATGCTGTTTTCCCAGGCGTACTGGGTATCTTCCTTGTCAAAGACGATGCCGGAAGAAAGCACCTCGGGCGATTGCGGGGTTACCTGATGCAGGGCTGCTTCGGCCTTCAGAAGAAGGCTTCCCTTCGTCCACGCGGCCTTGTAACCATAGGTGCCGATTCCGGATGGAAGGAGGATCCTTTTCCCCTGCTCGTCCAGTTCAAGGTCCAACGAACAACCTGTGTAATAGAGGCTTTGCTCCAGTGAACCGTGCGACCAGTGCAACGCTCCCAGCATGTTTTTCCAGTAAAGGTCCAGGCCTAGTCCCGTGGCGGAGGAGAGCATGCGGTCGTCCCCATAATAGAAATCGAAGGAGACCCTGTCCTTGGGGCCCGGCTCCCAGATGAAGGTGCCGTTGTAGTCGGAAAAACTGTAGCCCAGTGCGATCTTGTCCAGCTGGAGCGCCCCTCCGAAAAAAAGGTCCAAAAGAGACCTTCTGGCGGACAGAAGCACCCCGGCCTTTTTCCCCAGAGGAGCCTGCAGCGTACCCTGCAGGCTGATCAGGCCAAGAGAAGCGTCAACGCCCCATTCGCGCGGGGGAGTGACCCGTGTCTGCATGTCCAGCACGCCGCCCAGGCGGTTTTCCCCGACTGCTGCCGTATTGTATGTCATGGACTTGAAATGACTGGGATTGAAGACGGAAAAGAGTCCCATGAGGTGCGACGCTCCATAGACAGGCACACCGCCCAGTGTGATCAGATTGTGCTGGTGTTCGCAGCCCTGGATGTGGATGCCTGCATCCAGCTCTCCGGAGCTTTGCATGCTGGGCAGCATCTGCGCAAAATTGACAGGGTCTGCATTCCCGAGAAGGGAAGGGTAGGCGGCCATCTCGTCCACACCCAGGCGGATGGTGTGCGTAAGGAGGTCTTTCAGCAGGATTTCCTTTCCGGTAGACGACACGACGATACTGTCCAGCTGAACAGCGTCCGTCTGGGCATTAGCCGCCAACGTGCCCGCCAATAGCAGAACTGCGATATGTACTGGACGTTTCACCTCCCGGCAACCGCATTAGAAGCGTTTTCCGATGCTTAGCTGGACGCTTTCCGCAGCCCGGAACTTGTGGGCCTTGAGAACGACCCCCACGAAACTGCCGCCCAGGACGGGCAGGTGGTAGCGGATGTTGACCAACTGGTAGAATTTCTTGTTGCGGGCCAGGCCGTCGTTATCGTACAGATACCGGCCAAGGCCCACCATGAGGGCCAAATTGCGGTAGCGGGCCTCGTGAAGAACGCTGATGCCCACAGAAACAGGCGTGTAGGCAGTGTCCCTGCCGTCGTAGCGGGCAATCTCGTCACAGAAAGGAGTAACGAACATGTCTACCCCGATGCCGGAGGCGTGCATGCGGCTGTATTGATACAGCGCTGCGCCCTGCAACGACCACTTAAAGCGGTGCGCATTGTCCCATGCGCCGTTGTTTTCCAGCATGTAGTCGTAGTACGCCTCGTTGCTCATGACTCCGCCGGTGAGCTGCACCTCAAAGACGAATCTGCGGCGGAAGCTGTCTTCTTCCCGGGGAGCCGGAGCCGATTCCGGACGGCTTTTCATCCCGGCCAGGAGGGAGAATTCAAAGGCGTTCACGCCCCGGTTGGGAAATTGTACGGCTCCGTTGGACGTGTGGTTGAAGTAGGCTCCTGCGCCGACAAAAAAACGTTTTGAAACGAATACTTTGGCATGCAGCCCCAGGGAGAGGCGCGTATTGACCGGAATGGACAAAAGCCTGTTGGCGGGGTTCTCGCCGTACAAATTCTTGAAACTGAGGCCCAGGCCCCATCCCAGGGTATAACCCAGGCTGAAGGGGCCGGCCACAAGGACGGGCCTGTCAAAATATCCGTACAAGCTGTAGATATTGCCGATGCCGGGGCTTTGGGATGTGCGGTAGGCGGAAAGGGCATCCACTTGCAGGCCAAGCCCAAGCTCCGGGTTGTTGCAGGCTGAAGCGAAGGGGGAGCCGCTCAGATCCTGCCAGCCAACGCGTGCGCCGAAGGAAGGAAACACCGGGGAATTCCCCTCGCCGTACAGATTGGGAAAGTATGTCTTGTCGTAGAGCATGGTGCTGGCTCCGCCGCGGAAGGTAATGACTTGCCCACCAGCGGGACTGGCCCAGAGGACCAGGGAGAGGAGCAGAAGTTTCCACAGAAAGCCGGTCTGTATCGATTCTTTTTTCATGGTATGGTTTTGAATTGTCGGATGTGTAAATTTAGTCATTTTCCGGCAAAAATCGCAAATAAAGAAAAAGTCGCTGAAATTCAGCGACTTTTGTGGAGCATAGGAGAATCGAACTCCTGACCTTTTGAATGCCATTCAAACGCTCTACCAACTGAGCTAATACCCCGAGTTCCGTGCGGATATTTCCGTTTGGGATTACAAAGGTAGGGAGATTTTTCGGAATTGCAAATATTTTCCCGGAAAAATTGCAAAAAAGATGCAAATTGGGAAAGGGGAGTGCAATGTATTGGGAAAATCCTTATCTTTGTGGGATAGAGACAGACAGGGTCATGAAGATTGTCGCTGACATGCATATTCCCTTTCTGAAGGGAGTGTTCGAGCCTTACGCAGAGGTCCTGTACAAGGACGGCCGTGAGATCGGGCGGGAGGACTGCCTGGACGCCGATGTGCTCGTTACCCGGACCCGGACCCGCTGCAATGCGGACCTGCTGGAGGGGACGTCCGTGAAGATGATCGCGACCGCCACCATCGGCACGGACCATATCGACCTTCCCTGGTGCGAGGCGCACGGAATCGAGGTGTACAATGCAGCCGGATGCAATGCCGGCGGGGTCATGGACTACGTCTTCTCTGCCCTGTACGGGGTGGCGGCCCGCAAGAAAATCCCGCTCCAGGATGCCAAATTGGGGATCATCGGGGTCGGCCACGTCGGCCGGATGGTCGAGGAGGCCGGGAAGAAACTGGGGTTCCGGATCCTGCGTTGTGACCCGCCCCGGGCCGAGGCTGAAGGTCCCGAGGGTTTCTGCTCGCTGGACGAGCTCCTCTCCGAGGCCCAGATTGTCACCCTCCATACCCCCCTTGATGAAACCACGCGCGGAATGGCCGATGATGCCTTCTTCGCGAAGGTCCAGCCCGGAGTCATCTTCATCAATGCCGCCCGCGGAGAACTCGTGGACGAGAGCGCCCTTCTCCGGGCCCGTCCGAAGCTGGGCGCCATCGTGATCGACACCTGGTGCAACGAGCCCGCCGTGAACCAGCACCTGCTGGTGGAATGCGACATTGCCACACCCCATATCGCCGGTTACTCTTATCAGGGTAAGCAGAAGGGGACTGCGATGGCGGTCCAGGCCGTCGCCCGCCGCTACGGCTTCACCGCCCTGGAGAACTTCTTCCCGGAGACCGAGGACCTGGACCTGCATCCGGTCCACGTCGATCCGGCCGACAAGAGCCAGGGCCAGATCGCGTCCATCCTCCAGTACAATTACCCCATCTTCACCGACGATTTCATGTTCCGGACCGAGCCCGAGGGCTTCGAACGGCTCCGGAGCCAGTACCAATACCGCAGAGAATACTACATCGATTAATAACACCAATACCAAGACCATGTTCAGCCAGAAAGACATCAACCAGATCCGGCAGCGGGGATCCTCCGTCCGGAGCGTCGAGGAACAGATCGACCATTTCAAGAAGGGGTTCCCCTGGATGAAGATCGTGGGTCCGGCCACCCCGCACCGGGGCATCCGCGTCCTGACCGACGCCGAGGCCGATGACGCCATCCGCTACTACGAGGGTGCGGAGATCGCCGGCAAGTGCAAGTTCGTCCCGGCCTCCGGGGCCGCCTCCCGTATGTTCAAGGACATCTTCGCCGGCCTCGCCACCCTCGAGAAGGGGGAGGACCTTCCGGCCGATGCCCCCGGCGCCAAGCTCGCCGCGCAGATCGAAAAGTTCGCCTTCTATACCGATGAACTCTTTGGCGGGAAGGAAGATACGGCCGCTTACCGGAAGTCTGTCCTCGCCAAGGTCCTCACCGATGAAGGCCTCGGCTACGGTGCCAAGCCCAAGGGCGTGATCAAGTTCCACCGCTATGAGGGCGGGGAAGTGCGCACCGCCATCGCCGAGCACCTCGTGGAAGCCGCCACCTACATGCGCAACGCCGACGGCACCTGCAACCTCGTCGTGACCATTTCACCGGAGCACCAGACCCTCTTCGAGGATGCCCTTGCCGAGGTCAAGCCCGTTTTCGAAGCCCGCTACGGAGTGAAGTACAACGTCACCTTTACCTATCAGGACAAGGCCACCGACACCGTCGCCGTGGACGCGAAGAACAAGCCGTTCCGCACCGATGACGACGCCCTCCTGTTCCGTCCCGCCGGCCACGGCGCCCTTATCTACAACCTGGACAAGGTTGCGGAGGAACTGGTGTCCATCAAGAACATCGACAACGTCGCCCACGAGAAGCTTCTGGGGACGACGGCCCGTTACAAGAAAGTCCTGATGGGCGAGGCCCTGAAGGTCCGCGACCGCATCTTCGGTTACCTCCGCCAACTGGACGAGGCCCCGACGGTGCAGCTCTGCAACGAGATTGAGAACTTCCTGGACAAGGAACTCTGCGTCCAGCTCCCGCTGGCCCGCAGCGAGGCCGAGCGCGTGGAACTCCTCCGCGCCAAGCTCAACCGGCCCGTCCGCGTCTGCGGCATGGTCCGCAACGAAGGCGAGCCCGGCGGCGGCCCGTACATCATCGCCGGCAAGGACGGCGCCACCTCCCTCCAGATCCTGGAAAGCGTCCAGATCAACAAGGAAGACGAGGGCGCGATGGCCGCGATGTCCCGCGCGACGCATTTCAACCCGGTGGACCTCGTCTGCTGCCTGAAGGACTACAAGGGCGGGAAGTTCAACCTGCTGGAGCACGTGGACCCCGAAGCCGGTTTCATCAGCTCCAAGAGCTTCCAGGGCCGCGAACTCAAGGCACTGGAGCTCCCCGGCCTGTGGAACGGCGCCATGAGCGACTGGAACACCCTCTTCGTGGAAGTTCCGCTCGAAACCTTCAACCCGGTCAAGGTCGTCCTTGACCTGCTGAGACCCGCACATCAAGCTTAAACCCTCTAAATAATTATGGAAATCACAAACGCTGTGGCCGGCACCCTGGAGTCTGGGGACATCCTGATCCAGATCACCCCGGGTGACGGCCTGCAAGTGGACCTCCAGAGTTCTGTCGCCGCCCAGTTCGGCCGGCAGATCAAGGCGGTCATCACCGAGACCCTCACGGGACTCGGCATCAACAATGCCTGTGTCAAGGCGACGGACAAGGGTGCCCTCGACTGCACCATCCGTGCCCGTGTAACTGCGGCGGCTGTCCGCGCAACCGGTAAGGACGTATGGAAAGACTGAGAAGGACGATGATGTTCGTTCCCGGCAACAACCCGGGAATGATGGCCGACGCCCATATCTACGGACCCGACTCCATCATGCTGGACCTCGAGGATTCCGTGACGATGGCCGAGAAGGACGCTGCCCGTCTGCTGGTGCATAACGCCCTGAAATCCATTGACTTCGGCGGTACCGAAATGGTGGTCCGCATCAACCCGCTGAACACCCCCTACGGCCGCAAGGACGTCGAGGCCGTCGTGAAGGCCGGTGTCGATGTGATCCGCATGCCCAAGACCGAGACCGCCGATGAGGTCCGCGAGCTTGAGGCCGAGATCATCAAGGTCGAGACCGAGCTCGGTTGCGTCGGCCGCACCCTCATCATGGCCGCCATCGAGAGTGCCCTGGGTGTGGTCAATGCCTATGAGATCGCCACCGCCTCCAAGCGCATGATGGGCATCGCCCTCGGCGCCGAGGACTATTCCGCCAACCTGAAGACCCAGCGCACCCCGGGCGGGGCCGAACTCCTGCTGGCCCGCGAGACCATCGTCGTGGCCGCCCGCGCCGCCGGGATCGCCTGCTTCGACACGGTCTATTCCAACCTCGACGACATGGACACCTTCCGGAAGGAGGTCGAACTGATCAAGAGCCTCGGCTTCGACGGAAAGTCCATCATCAACCCGCGCCAGATCGAGGTTGTGAACGAAGTGTTCGCCCCGTCCCAGAAGGACATCGACAAGGCGCTCCGCATCATCGCCGCCATCAAGGAGGCCCAGGCCAAGGGTTCCGGCGTGATCGCCGTGAACGGCAAGATGGTGGACCGCCCGGTCGTGATCCGTGCCGAGCGCACCGTCGCCCTCGCCATTGCATCCGGTATCTTAGCCAAGGAGGAAGCGTTATGAGACATACGAAACTCGTTACCCTTGAAGAAGCCATCCTGCGTTCCGGCCTGAAGGACGGGATGACCATCTCGTTCCACCACCATTTCCGCGGCGGTGACAAGGTCGTTAATATGGTCGTGGCGAAACTCGCCGAAATGGGCTTCAAGAACCTGCATCTGGCGGCTTCCAGCCTCTCCGACGTGCACGCCCCGCTCATCGAGCACATCAAGAGCGGCGTGATTACGAAGATTTCCACCTCGGGCCTGCGCGGTGAACTCGCCAACGAGATTTCCCACGGCCTCCTGAAGGAGCCGGTGATCTTCCGCTCCCACGGTGGTCGCGGCAGCGCCATCGCTTCCGGCGAGCTGCACATTGACGTGGCCTTCCTCGGCGCCTCTTCCTGCGACGAACTGGGCAACGCCTCCGGCTGCCCGCGTTCCGAGAATGCGAAGTCCATCTGCGGCTCCCTGGGCTATGCCCTGCCGGACGCCCGCTACGCCGACCACGTGGTCATCCTGACCGACGACCTGGTGGCTTACCCGAACGTCCCGAAGTCCATCTCCGCCTGCGACGTGGAGTCCGTGGTGGTCGTGGAGTCCGTGGGCGACAGTTCCAAGATCTCCTCCGGCGCCATCCGCGACAGCAAGAATCCGCGTGATATCCTGCTTGCGAAACAGGCTGCCAAGGTGATCATTAACTCCGGTTACTTCAACGAAGGTTTCAGCATCCAGACCGGTACCGGCGGCGCCTCCCTCGCGGCTGTCAAGTATATCCGCGAGAGCATGCTCGAGAAGGGCATCAAGGCTTCCTTCGCCCTCGGCGGCATCACCGCCCATATGGTGAAACTCCACCAGGAAGGCCTCATCGGCCGGCTCGTGGACGTCCAGTCCTTCGACAAGGTCGCGGCGGAATCCATCGCCAACGACCAGCTGCACCAGGAAGTCTCCGCCGTGGAGTACGCGAGCGCCGACCACGTCGGTTCCGCCGTCCACGCCCTGGATATCGTCATCCTGAGTGCCCTGGAGGTCGATGTGAACTTCAATGTCAATGTCCTCGTGGGCTCCGACGGCATCATCCGCGGCGCCATCGGCGGCCATCCGGACACGGCCGAGGACAGCGCCCTCTCCATCATCGTTTGCCCGCTCCTGCGCGGCCGCATTCCTTGCGTCGTCCCCAAGGTGACGACCCTCATCACGCCCGGAAAGGGTGTCGATGTAGTCGTGACCGAGTACGGCATCGCGGTGAATCCGGCCCGTCCGGAGATTGCCCAGCGGCTGGTGGAAGCGGGGCTGAAGGTGGTCGATATCAACGAGCTGGCTGCCAAGGCCCGGAGCATCATCGGCGAGCCCGACGCCCTCCCGTTCGGAGACCGCGTCGTGGGTATCGTGATGGACCGCCACGGCAAGGTGTTGGATGAAATCCGCAACATCGTCGATTAAGTCGATGGAAATTACCCTGGAACAGCTGCTGGCGGCCCGGGACGCCCGGTACGCGCGGCAGTTTGCTTTGACGAAAGAATGGCCCGACAAGACCCTGGTCTGCATGACCGTGGTCCTGCCGGGCCCCGTCAAACGGGACGCCCGATCGCTCAAGGTGGCGGAAGCCGGGGCCGAGGCGGTCCGGGCGGTCTTCAATCCGGTCCATCACGAGGTCTATGACCTGGAGACCGGATATGAGGGCTATTTCCTGGTCGACACCCCGCTGCTGGACGCGAAGAAAGCTTGCTGCCAGATCGAGGAAGCGCATCCCTTCGGCCGGCTGATGGATCTGGATGTCCTGGAGCCGGTGGGGGAGACCGTCGTGCCCGTCGGGCGCGACCGGGTGGGGGAGCCGCCCCGCCCGTGCCTCCTGTGCGGCCGCCCGGCCCGGGAGTGCATGCGGGCCCATACGCACACTTACAGCGAGTTACTGGCCCGGATGGATGAAATACTGGGATTCGATACGAATTTGTAAGAATATCTTGGGAAATCGGTAATAAATCCGTACCTTCGTGGCGTTAAATCAATCTGAGGTGGAACCGGGAGTATTGGAAAGCCTGCAGGATGATGGAACCATTTGAAACGATCGACATACAGGAACTGCCTTTACGCGTTCCTTCTTACCGCCGCAAGGTGGAGGACTTCCTCGGGAGCAACGGTCTCCGGCTCGAGGAGGTCGATTTGTATATGGCGGTCCTGGATGCCGATGGCGACATCCTCGCCGGCGGCGGCCTCTGCCGCGACATCATCAAGTGCATTGCGGTTTCCGAAGCCGCCCGCTCGCTGGGCCTCTCCGTTCCGCTCATCTCCCGCCTGATTTCCTGCGCTTCCGAGCGCGGCTATGCCAATGTGAAGGTTTTCACCAAGCCGGAGAACCGCGCCATTTTCGTAAGCCTGGGCTTCCGCGTCCTCGCCGAGGCCCCCAAGGCCATCCTCATGGAGAACGGCCTCGGCCTGGCGGAATACTGCGCCTACCTCCGCTCCCACCAGGCCGCCGGCGTCATTGTCATGAACGCCAACCCCTTCACCCTGGGGCACCGGTACCTGGTCGAGCAGGCTGCCGGTTTCATTGCGTCTTCCCGAGAGATTTCTCCACGCGACCCTTCGGGTCTTGGTCGAAATGACAATACTTCTGTCATTTTGAGAGGAGAAGAGGGCACTCCCTCTGTCATTTTGAGCGGAGCCCGGAGGGCGGAGTCGAAAAATCTAGTGGTCATCCCCGTCCGGGAGGACCTCTCCCTGTTCCCGTATTCCGAGCGTCTGGAGATGATCCGGAAGGGGAGCGAGGACCTGGCCGATGTCGTGGAAGGGTCTGATTACCAGATATCTGCAGCGACCTTCCCGACCTATTTCCTGAAGGACCTCTCCGATGCGGCGGAAACGCAGATGCGCCTGGACATTGACCTGTTCGGCCGGCACATTGCCCCGGCCCTCGGGGCCTCGGTGCGTTTCGTGGGCAGTGAGCCCGCTGATCCCCTGACCGCCCGTTACAACGCCCTGATGAAGGAAATGCTTCCGGCTTACGGGGTTCAGGTCGTGGAAGTCCCTCGTCTGAAGGGCTCCAACGGCCGTTTTGTCAAGGCTTCCCGCGTCCGCGCCCTGCTGGAACAGGGCCGATATCGGGCCGCCGCAGCATTGACCCCCGCATCGACCCATCCCTATCTGTTGGCTGTACTGGCAGAACGGGCTCTTCGACTGGAACTGGACACGCCGCTGAAGCCCGGCCTTGTGGGTCCGGACTCCACGGGCGCGCACCAGGACATGGACTATGACCTGATGCTCCGCAGCATTGGCGCTATCCGACCTTTCTTCCCTCGCATGGCCCTTGCGACCTCCCCGGAGGACCTTCGCCAGCTCGGCATCGACGCTGAAAAGGCGATGCTGGCCGCCACCGGCGGGGTCAATACCCACCGCGGCGCCATTTTCGCCCTGGGCCTGGCCCTTTTCGCCGCTGCCCGGACCATCCTCCCCGCTGGCCGTCGAATGGAAGTGCGTGATAATAAGCAACTTATGCAAAGTTGTCTGGTAGAAATCGCCCAGGCAATTTCTAGTAACTCCCTGAAGGATAATAACTTCCATTCGACGCCCTCTTCCCACGGTTCCCAGGCCGTCCGCCAGTACGGCGTCAAAGGCGCCCGCGAAATGGCCCTCGAGGGCTACCGCGACCTGTTCGAGCGCTGGTTGCCCTATTATCGCAGATTCAAGATTTCTCCACGCGACCCTTCGGGTCTTGGTCGAAATGACAGTAGTAGCGCTTTGCCTGGTCGAAATGACAATGGTAGCGCTTTGCTTGGTCGAAATGACAACGGCCAGGTCTCTTGTCATTTCGAGCGTAGCCGCAGGCGAAGTCGAGAAATCTATACTTTGTTATGCATCATCTCTTCCCTGGATGATACCTGTATCATTCACAGGGCCGGTTTTGAACGCGCGCAGGAAGTGAAAAGGGAAGCGGCAGATATCCTGCGGGAGATTCCCGGTCAAGCCGGGAATGACGAGAAGGTCGCCGGGAATGACGGAATGGTCGCCGGGAAAGATGACGTCATGGCCGACCTGATCGGCCATCTAAAGCAGTTGTGCGACCGCTATGCCGCGGAGGGCGTATCGCCCGGTGGGGCGGCGGATATGCTGGCATTGACTATATTTATGGATTCAATCATCAAGTGATACCCTATTAACCATTTTTAAACTGTAACAAACTATGGTAGAATTGATTCCCCACGGTGTGTACCTCCTGGACGGCCAGAAGATCGTTTCCGACCCGACAGGATTGCCGTCTCCGGACGAGTCCCGCGAAAACACCATCACCTACGGAATCCTCCGTGCCCATGACGTCGATGGCGGCAAGGGCAAGAAGATGCGCATCCGTTTCGATGCGATGGTCTCTCACGACATCACGTATGTCGGCATCATCCAGACAGCCCGTGCGAGCGGCCTGGAGAAGTTCCCGCTGCCGTACGCGATGACCAACTGCCACAACTCCCTCTGCGCGGTGGGCGGCACCATCAACGAGGACGACCACGTGTTCGGCCTCTCCGCCGCGAAGAAGTACGGCGGTATCTATGTGCCTGCCAACCAGGCGGTTATCCACCAGTATGCCCGCGAGGCCCTCACTGCCTGCGGCAACATGATCCTGGGCTCCGACTCCCATACGCGCTACGGCTCGCTGGGTAACATGGGCGTGGGCGAAGGCGGCGGCGAGCTGGTGAAGCAGCTCCTGCGCAACACCTGGGACATCAACGCGCCCGAGGTGGTGCTCGTCTGGCTCGAGGGCAAGCCGCGCCACGGCGTGGGCCCGCACGATGTGGCCATCTCCCTGGTGAAGGCCGTGTTCGAGAGCGGTTTCGTGAAGAACAAGGTGCTCGAGTTCGCCGGCCCCGGCGTGAAGGAGCTCCCCATCGACTTCCGCAACGGCATCGACGTGATGACCACCGAGACCACCTGCCTTTCCTCCATCTGGGTTACCGACGAGACGGTCAAGGAGTACTTCGAGCTCCACGAGCGTCCGGAGGCCTTCAAGAAGCTGGAGCCCGGCAAGGTCGCGTACTACGACAGCATGATCCGCATTGACCTGTCCAAGCAGGAGTGCATGATCGCCCTTCCGTTCCATCCGTCCCACGCTTATACCATCCACGAACTCCAGGCCGATCCCGTCACGATCCTGAAGGGCATCGAGGACGACGCCCGGAAGCGCTTCGGCGACAAGATCCAGATCGACCTCGTCTCCAAGGTGAAGGACGGCAAGCTCGTGGCCGACCAGGCCCTGATCGCCGGCTGCTCCGGCGGTACCTACGACAACCTCTCCGAGGCGGCGACCATCCTCAAGGGCAAGTCCATCGGCAACGACTACTTCACGATGAGCTGCTATCCGCAGTCCACCCCGGTGTACCTCGCGACCACCCGCAACCACATCGCTGAGGAACTCCTCGAGGCCGGCGTGGTGATCAAACCCGCCTTCTGCGGCCCTTGCTTCGGTGCCGGCGACGTGCCCGCCAACAACGGCTTCTCCATCCGCCACACCACCCGCAACTTCCCGAATCGCGAAGGTTCCAAGCCCGGTCAGGGCCAGATTTCCCTCGTGTCCCTGATGGACGCCCGTTCCATCGCCGCGACGGCTGCGAACGGCGGCGTCATCACCGCTGCGACGGACATCGAATATGAAGACACCCACAAGCCTTACACCTTCGACGACCGCATCTACAAGAGCCGCATCTACAACGGCTACGGCAAGGCCGACCTTTCCGTCGAGCTCCGCTACGGCCCGAACATCAAGGACTGGCCCACGATGTATCCGATGGAGGAGAACATGCTCGTGGAACTCGCCGCCGTCATCCACGACCCGGTGACCACCACCGACGAGCTCATCCCTTCCGGTGAAACTTCAAGTTACCGTTCCAACCCGCTCAAGCTCAGCGAATTCGCCCTGAGCCGCCGCGTTCCGGAGTATGTGGGTATTTCCAAGCGGATCCAGGCCCAGGATCTCGAGCGCCGTGCCGGCAACGTGCCGGAGAACGTGGCCGCTGCCCTGAAGGCCGTCGGTGCCTGCGCCTGCAACACCTCCTTCGGCTCCTGCGTCTTCGCCAACAAGCCCGGCGACGGTTCCGCCCGCGAGCAGGCCGCTTCCTGCCAGAAGGTGCTCGGCGGCGACGCCAACATCTGCTACGAGTACGCCACCAAGCGCTACCGTTCCAACTGCATCAACTGGGGTATCGTTCCCTTCACGATCGCTCCGGAGACCGCCTTCGATTACGAACCCGGCGACTTCGTGTTCGTGCCCGGCATTCGCAAGGCCATCCTCTCCGGCGCTGAAGAAATTGACGCCCAGGTGATTACGAAGGACGGTGTGAAGCCCATCCACCTCTTCTTCCAGAACCTCACCGCCGCCGAGCGCGACATCCTCGCCGACGGCTGCCTGATGAATTATTACAAGAATCGGAAATAGATGGCCGATCAGGTCGGCCATGACGTCATTCCCGGCTTGACCGGGAATCTCATCGAATGAATAAAAAGAACTATACCATGGAAAAAATCAAAATGACCACCCCGCTCGTCGAAATGGACGGCGATGAAATGACCCGCATCCTGTGGAAGATGATCAAGGACGAACTGATCCTTCCGTTTGTGGACCTGAAGACCGAATACTATGACCTGGGCCTGCCGTACCGCGACAAGACCGCGGACCAGGTGACCGTGGACTCCGCCAACGCCACCAAGAAGTACGGCGTGGCCGTCAAGTGCGCGACCATCACCCCGAACGTGCAGCGTATGAGCGAGTACAACCTCCACGAGATGTGGAAGAGCCCGAACGGCACCATCCGTGCCATGCTGGACGGCACCGTGTTCCGTACACCCATCACCATCCCCAGCATCCACCCGGCCGTGAAGTTCTGGAAGAAGCCCATCACCATCGCCCGTCACGCCTATGGCGACGTGTACCGCGACGTGGAACTGCAGGTCAATGAGCCCGGTGTCGCGAAGCTGGTCTTCGAAGGCGAGTCCGGCAAGAAGGAAGAAGTGGTGGTCCACGAGTTCAAGGGCCCCGGCGTCCTGATGGGACAGCACAACCTGGACAAGTCCATCCGCAGCTTCGCCCACTCCTGCTTCCAGTATGCCCTGTCCGTGAAGCAGACCATCTGGTTCGCTACCAAGGACACCATCTCCAAGAAGTACGACGGCCGCTTCAAGGCCATCTTCGAGGAAGTCTTCCAGGAGTACAAGGAGCGCTTCGACGCCGCCGGCATCGAGTACTTCTACACCTTGATCGACGATGCGGTCGCCCGCGTGATGCGTTCCGAGGGCGGTTTCATCTGGGCCTGCAAGAACTACGACGGCGACGTGATGTCCGATATGGTCTCCACCGCTTTCGGTTCCCTGGCCATGATGACCTCCGTCCTGGTGAGCCCGGACGGCAAGTACGAGTATGAGGCGGCCCATGGTACCGTGACCCGCCACTACTACAAGTACCTCAAGGGCGAGGAGACTTCCACCAACCCGATGGCGACGATCTTCGCCTGGAGCGGTGCCTTCCGCAAGCGCGGCGAACTGGACAACCTCCCCGAGCTCGTCAACTACGCCGACCAGCTCGAGGCCGCCTGCTTCGACACCCTAAACGCGGGTCTCGTGACCAAGGACCTGGTGAACCTGATGGAAGGCATCACCCCGAAGGCCCTGACCTCCCTCGAGTTCCTCCGCGCCATCCGCGAGCGCCTCGCCGCCCGCCTGGGTGCGTAAACGACTGTCATTCCGGAGGTCGTACCTCTTCTGTCATTCTGAGGAGGTCGAAGACCGACGAAAGAATCTCACTGAAAAAGGCTGGTATCTACCAGCCTTTTTTGATGTTCTCCGCCATCTCGTGCGCCAGCGTCGCCCGGGCCTCGCGGCTGTACCAGGCGATGTGCGGGGTGAGGAAGATGCGTTCGGGATGCTTCGAATGCAGGTAAGGATGGTCCAGGTCAATGGGCTCCTTCCGGTACACGTCGATGCCGATGCCGGCGATGCGCTCCTCGTCGATGGCGCGGACGAGATCGGCCTCCACGGCAATGCCGCCGCGGCCGGTGTTCACGAGGAAAGCCGTCGGCTTCATCTTGCAAAGCCCTTCATAGTCAATGAGCCCCGCCGTCCGCTCGTTGTAGGGAGCGTGGATGCTGATGACATCGGACCGGGTCAGGAACTCGTCCAGGGACACGGAAGGGTAGTCCTTGCAGTGGCCCGTTCCCGAGGTGGAATAGTAGATGACTTTCATGCCGAAGGCGGTGCCGATGGAGGCGACTTTCTGGCCGATGGCGCCCATCCCCACGATTCCGAGGGTCTTTCCGCAGAGTTCGGTGAAGGGATGCCCGGCATCTACATGGATGCTGCCGGCGCTGTACCGGCCGTCCCGCACGTAGGCGTTGTAGTGGAAGGCTAGGCCGGCGAGGGCGAGGATGTGCATCCACGCCGTCTGCGCGACGGATTCCGTGGAATATCCCGCGACGTTCCGGACGATGACGCCCCGCTCGTCGCAGAGTTTCGTGTCGATATTGTTGATGCCCGTTCCGGCCTCGCAGACGAGCCGGAGCTTCGGGCAGGCATCCAGAAATGCCTGGTCCACAATGACTTTGTTCAGCAGGACGACATCGGCATCCGCGGCACGCGCGCGGGCCTCTTCGGCCGTGGAGGAAGGATAACTGACGAACTCGCCGAGGGCGGCGATTTCATCCATCGAAGCGTCGCCCATCGTGGCGGCATCCAGAAAAACGATTTTCATACCCAGTGTGTTCTTGCTGCAAATATAGAATTTTTTCGTATATTTGAGGAGTTAACCACGGTTGAATGGACACGAAACAGGCATATTTCTCGCTGATTCAGGACTTGAAGCGCCAGCTGGACGCGGAGCTTCCGCTCGCCAAGGAAGCCGACGACACCCTCGTCGCCAAGCGCCTGCTGTCCAGCCCCTCCGAGGCCGCCCACCTGTTCACGAGCTCCATCGAAGGCTATGTGGACCACCTGCTGAAGGAAGTGTCCGTGGAGGCCTTCAAGGACGGGCGCTTCACCGCCGCCCTCTACCAGACCGCCGACGAAGCGGCCCTTTGTGACGCCATCGCCGACCTGGCCTTCGCCCAGATCCAGCGCAAGCCCGTCATCAAGAAAGCCAAGCCGGCAGGGGAGTACGAGAACGCCGTCGCCTTCGTCCTGGGTCTCTACACGGTTTTCGCCATCCTCCACGGCGGCCTGACCTCCGACGACTTCACCCGGCTCCACAAACGGGCCGTCTACAACTACTACCTGAACCACGGCTCCCGCCAGATCCGCCACCTCTACGACACCGGCTGGCACGGAAAATATGCCCTTCGTTCAATTTTTTATCCATTAGGGTGATTATTTGAAAATTATTGTTACCTTTGCAATCCCAAACGGGAACCACGGGGTATTAGCTCAGTTGGTAGAGCGATAGGTTCGCAATCTATAGGTCAGGGGTTCGAATCCCCTATGCTCCACGAAAGAAGGGTTGGCACAAGCCAACCCTTCTTTCGTGAAGTACCTGTACCCCCGCCGCTACGCGTTGCCCCCGAGGGGCCTCCGACAGCAGCATGACTGACCTTAAGCCCTGCTGATGCGCTCTCATTTGCAGATCATGACGAAAGGGAAACCAGCCGGGAATGACGAAAGATTTACTCCACCGGCGGGAGGGTGTGGCGTGAGGGTGGGTCGATGCCGTGCTCGATGGCTTGCCAGGCGGCTTTGACGATGCTTTGGCGGCCGTCGACGAGGCGGGCGGAGTTTTCGTTGAAGCTCTCCAGGACGGAGGTCAGGTTCTTGCCGATCCGGGTGTTCTCCTCGCAGAAGAGGGCTACGCGGTCCACCATGTTGCGGGCGGCGTTCACGATCTCGGTGATGTTCTCCATCTGCTCCTTCTGGACCCAGGCGCTCCGGATCAGGCGGAGGAAGGGAATGAGGGTTTCTTCGGTGGTAATCAGGACGTTCCGTTCGAAGGCCCAGTTAAAGAGGTCTGCGTCCCGCATCCGGGCCAGCTGCCAGGCACCGTAATTCGGGATGAACATGATTACATAGTCCAGGGTCTTCCGCGCTTCCACGTATTTCTGGTACTCCTTGCCTGTGAGTTCCTTGACATGGGCCCGGACCGAGGCCAGGTTCCGGGCAGCGGCCTCGTCCCGGGCCTCGTCCGTATCGGCTGCGAAATAGTCGGCGAGGGCGGTCAGGGACATTTTGGAGTCGATGAGGATGTCCGTCTCGTCCGGGAAGTGCAGGACGAAGTCCGGGCGCATCTTCCGGCCCGTCTCCTCGTTGCGGATCAGGTTCCCGTCCTTGTCCCGGAGCCAGTACTCCGTCTCGTAGTCGTGCCCCTCGCGGAGGCCCATGTCCCGGAACATGTTTTCGAGGATGGTCTCGCCGAAATTGCCCTGGAGTTTGTTCTGCCCCTTGAGGGCCTTCGCCAGGTCTTCGGCTTGATTGCCAATCGATTCCGTCTGTTCCTTCAGGTGCTTGACCGTCTCCGCGAACTGGGTCTTGATGGACGAGGACTCCTCGGTATGGGCCTTTTTCTGCGCCTCGAAGGCCTCTTTCATATCCCGGATGTTCTGGTCCAGCCCCCCGGTGAGCGCCTTCATCGTCTCGGCAGCCTCCTTCTTGAGCGCTTCCTCCCGTGCCTTGAGAATCTTCTCGTTCTCCAGGGCGAGGGCGGTCTTTGCGGCCTCGATGGCCCGCTCCTGCCCGGCCTTCAGATCGGCCAGAGCCTTCTCGTGCTGCGCCCGCTCGCTCTCCCGGAGCGCCTCGGCCATCTGCACCTCCGCCTCCGTCCGGATCAGTTTCGCCCGGGCTTTCCCGGCGGTTACGATCCACGCGATCACCAGGCCGACAATCACGGCGGCGGCGATCAGGGCAGTGAGCAGGACCGGTGTCATCCTCAGAAGAACTTGGCGATCTCGTCCAGGTCCCGTCTTGCCGGACGGTTCGGTTCTTCGGCGCGGTAACCGAGGGCGATGACCGCCATCACGGCTTCCGTCTCCGGAATGTTGAATTCGGCGCGGATGGCATCGGCCTGGCGCATACCCATGATGAGGGTGTCGAAGCCCATGGCGCGGGCTTTCAGGACCAGGTACGCGTTGCTGAGGCCGTTGTCATAGGCTCCCCAGAAATCTCCCGCGTCATTGGCGGGCTGCCCCCGGAAGAAGCCGGACTTGCCGGTCTCGAAGGTGGAGACGATGAGTACGGGCGCACCGGCCACGCGGTCCTTGTTGCCGCCCACCATCTCAAGCAGCGCCGCACGCTTCTCTTCGCCGATGGCGACATAATACTTGGTCGGCTCCATGTTGGCCCAGGACGGCGCTTCCTGGGTAGCGGTGAGCAGTTCGCGCACCTCCGCTTCGGAAATGGACTTGGTTGCATCGTAACTGCGCACGCTCCGGCGGGAGGTCAGGACATCATCAAAAGCAGTCACAGACTGCTGCTGTACAGGCTGTTGGCAGGCCATCACGGCCAGGGTTGCCAGGGTCAGGAGAATAGTTCGTTTCATAATGTACAAATATATGTATTTTTCCAGAAAATCCTTGTTATTGTGTCAATTGTCTATTACATTTGCCGCCCCAAACCGAAGTCGGGAAAAACCAAACGTAGTATTGTTTCGAAAGAAGGGTTCATGCAAGAGAATCATTCCGCCCTCATCGGCAACCTCGCCTGTTTCACGGCGTACGCCATATTCGGCTTCAATATCATCAGTTGCAAGCATATAGCCATTGACGGGAACATCACGCCGATGGCGCTGTTCTGCCTGCGCTCGTTCGGGGCGACGGCCCTGTTCTGGATCTGGTCGATGTTCACCAACCCGCACGAGCACATCGAGAAAAGGGATGTGTGGAAGGTGGTGATCGCCTCGTTCCTGGGGCTGTTTATGACCCAGATTTCCTTCCTGTTCGCCATCACCCAGACCACGGCGATCGACGCGTCGATCATGAGCACGCTCAGCCCGATCATGACCCTCATCATCTCCGCCATCGTCATCAAGGAACGGATCACCTGGAGCGGAATCGCGGGAATCGTGCTCAGCCTCATCGGAGTTATTATCCTGATTTTCAATTGTGTGTCCATCCGGAGCGGGGCCGATTCCACTTCCATCTGGGGGCTCCTCGGGATGGTGTGCAATACCATCTGCTTCGCGACGTATGTGGGCGTCTTCAAGCCCGTGATCCAGAAGTATTCGGTGGTGACCTTCATGAAGTGGATGTTCCTGTTCTCCTCCCTGATGGCACTTCCCTTTGCTTTCGGAGCCTTCGGCGCCTCTCATCTGGAGGCCGTACCCATGAAGGTGATATGGCATGTCCTCTATGTGGTAGTAGGTGCCACCTTCATCGCCTATTTCCTCATCCCGATCGGCCAGAAGCGGCTCCGCCCGGTGGTGGTCTGCATGTATACTTACGTGCAGCCGGTCATTGCGATGGTCATCGCGCTTGTGATGGGCCTGGATACCCTGAACACCCTCAAAGTGGTGGCTACCGTGCTGGTGTTCACCGGCGTCGGCCTGGTGAACTTTGTGCCGAAAAAACCGGCCGGGCGTATTTCTTCCTGAAGAAAATGATTATCTTTGTGCTGCTGATAACCTATTGATTCATTTTTCGTTATGCAGGACAAAGATTTCAAGGTCGGAATCATCGGGGCCGGCTGGATCGCCGAAAAGGCCGCCATTACGCTGAACGGGCTCCAGGGGCTTCGTTGTTATGCGATCGCCTCCCGTTCCCAGGAAAAGGCCGATGCCTTCGCCGCGCGCTGGGGCGTAGAAAAGGCTTACGGATCCTATGCGGCCCTGCTGGATGACCCGGACATCGACCTCGTGTACGTGGCCACGCCCCATTCGCACCATTACGGTGTCACCCGGGATGCCATTCTGAAAGGCCTGCCCTGCCTGGTGGAGAAGGCCTTCATGGCCAATCTGAAGCAGGCCCGGGCCATCGTGGACCTGGCCCGGAGCCGGAAGGTCTTCCTGGCCGAAGCTATCTGGACGCGGTATCAGCCGGCCTTGCCAATGGTTCTGGACCTGATCAGCTCGGGGCGCATCGGCGAGCCGCGCCTGATTACCGCCACCCTCGGCTACAGCATGGGCGACAAGGAAAGGATCATGCGACCCGACCTGTGCGGCGGCGCCCTCCTGGACCTCGGCGTCTATGCCCTGAATTTCGTGCGGATGTTCTGCGACCGGCCCATCGTCTCCATCGACTCCCAATGCGTGAAAACACCCACCGGAATGGACTGGAGCAATGCGATTTCCATCGTCCTGGAAGGGGGGATCCTGGCGAACGTGCAGTCCTCGGCCTGCTGCGTGGGGGACAACATCGGCGTCATCGCCGGGACGGAAGGGAATCTGATCATCGACAATATCAACAATCCCCAGACCATCCGGGTCAACGGTCCCGACCGGGTCTTCCAGGAAGAACTGAAGGTGCCTCCGCAGATTACGGGCTATGAATACCAGTTCCTGGCCTGCCGGGATGCGCTGGAAGCCGGCCTTCTGGAGCCGCCGCAGATGCCCCTGGAGGAAACCCTGTACATCATGGAACTGATGGACGACCTCCGCGCGAAATGGGGCGTCCATTATCCCATGGATGATGAGGAATATGCCTGTTAAGGCAAGGAAACTTTAAAGCAGTTCCCGCAGCCGCTGAATCTGCGCCGGGGTAGTGGCCCAACTGGTCGCGAAGCGGACGACCGTGTGGCTGTCATCGTACGGCTGCCAGATGTCGAAGCCCACTTCTTCGGCGAGTTTTTCCATATAGCCGTTCTCCAGGATCACAAACTGCTGGTTGGTCGGCGATTCCAGGAAGAAGGGGATGCCTTTTTCCTTCAGGACCGCAATCATTTCCTGTGCGCGGTCGATGGCATTCCGGGCAATCCTGCCATACAGTCCGTCCGTGAACAGGGTGTCGAACTGGACACCCAGGAGACGGCCCTTCGCCAGGAGGGCCCCGTGCTGCTTGATTGTGGTGAAGAAATGCTTCGGCGCTTTCTTCGTGAACACGACGGCCTCGCCGCAGAGGGCGCCGACCTTGGTGCCGCCAATATAGAATACGTCGCAGAGGTCTTTCAGGTCGGCCAGCGTGTAATCGCAGGCTGGACTGGCCAGGGCATAGCCGAGCCGGGCGCCGTCGATGAACAGCGGTAACCCGTACTTATGGGCAATCTCCTGGAGTTCAGCCAGTTCTGCGCGTGAGTAAATGGTTCCGTACTCCGTGGACAGGGAAATGTACACCAACCCCGCCCAGACCATGTGGTCCTTGTTCGGGTCCGCATCGGCGGCGGCGAGGAAGGCTTCCAGGTCGGAAGCCGCCATCTTCCCGAAGTGCTGGGGGAGGGTGAGAACCTTGTGCCCCGTATATTCGACGGCACCGGCCTCGTGGACCCCGATATGCCCGGTCTCCACCGCCACGGCGCCCTCATAGTCGTGCAGCATCGCCGCGATGACCGTGGAATTGGTCTGGGTGCCGCCGACGAGGAAATGGACCTCGCCTTCCGGGCAGGCGCAGGCCTCCAGGATCTTGCGTTTGGCACGCTCGGTGTACGGATCGCTGCCGTAGCCGTCCAGCTGCTCGAAATTGGTTTCTGTCAGTCGTTTCAGGATTTCGGGGTGCGCCCCCTCTGCGTAATCGCATCGAAAGAGAATCATCGCTATCTGTGTCTGAGCGCCAGTTCCCGCTCGATGTCTTCCACGGTACAGCCCATGGATTCCAGCAGGACCAGCAGGTGATACATCAGGTCTGAAGTCTCATAGATAAAGCGGCTTTTGTTGCCATCGACAGCCTCGATGACCATTTCCGTGGCCTCTTCGCCCACCTTCTTGGCGATGGCCTTGGGACCCTTGATGAAGAGCCGGGTCGTGTAGGAGCCTTCGGGCATCTGCTCGTGCCGGCCCCGGATGAGTTTCGCCAGTGCGCGGACGAAGCCTTCCTCTTCGGGGGTGTCGAAGCAGGCCGTCGTGCCGCGGTGGCAGGTCGGGCCGATGGGATCGGCCTTGATGAGCAGCGTGTCCCCGTCGCAGTCGATGAACATCTCCCGGACGTTCAGGAAGTTGCCGCTGGTTTCCCCCTTGGTCCACAGCTGCTGGCGGGTGCGGGAGAAGAAGGTGACGCGCCCCTCGGCGACGGTCTTGTCGAAGGCCTCCCGGTTCATATAGCCGAGCATCAGCACCTTCAGGGTGGTGGCGTCCTGGATGATGACGGGGAGAAGCCCGTCCGCAGTCTTACTTAAGTTAAAATCGTCAAAGGACATAATCTTCAATGCTTTAGAGACGAACGGGAATGCCGGCTTCCGCGAGCTGGCGCTTGACTTCGGCCACCGTGTACTGTCCATAGTGGAAGATGCTGGCGGCAAGGGCGGCATCGGCCTTTCCTTCCGTCAGGACGGCGGCGATGTCTTCCACGCTGCCCGCTCCGCCGGAGGCGATGACGGGGATCCCCAGGCTGTCGGAGAGCTGGGCGTACACCGCGCAGGGATAGCCGTTCCGGGTGCCGTCGTGGTCCATGGACGTGAAGAGGATTTCCCCGGCGCCGCGCTCCTCGGCCTCCTTGGCCCAGGAGAAGAGCTCCTTGTCCGAAGGCTGGGTGCCCCCGTGGGTCGTCGCCCGCCACAGGCCGTCCGGGCAGGATTTTGCGTCAATGGCGACGACGACGAACTGCCGGCCGTACTTGGCCGCGATCTCGCCGATGAGGTCCGGCCGGGCGATGGCGGCGCTGTTCAGGCTGATCTTGTCGGCGCCGGCGTCCAGCAGGCGCGAGGCGTCGCCCAGGCTCCGGATGCCGCCGCCCACGGTGAAGGGGATGTTGACGGCCCCGGCGACCCGGGAAACCAGTTCCGCGAAGGTCTTCCGGCCTTCCATCGTCGCGCTGATGTCCAGGTACACCAGTTCATCGGCCCCTTCCAGGGCATACCGGCGCCCGAGTTCCACGGCGTCGCCCACATCCTGCAGGCCCACGAAGTGGATGCCTTTGACCACGCGGCCGTCCTTGACGTCTAAGCAGGGAATGATCCGTTTTGCAAGCATAGGGCTAACTCTTTGAGGGTGATACGGTTCTCATAGATGGCCTTGCCGACGATGATGCCCGGAAGGCCCATTTCGTCCGCCCGGCGGACGTCGGCCAGGGAGGAAACGCCTCCGCTGACGATGACTTTCAGGCCCGGGAAATGCTCCTGGAGGCCCTGATACAGGTCGAAGGACGGACCCTGAAGCATCCCGTCGCGGGAGATGTCCGTGACGATGGCGCGCTCCAGGCCGGCCGGCACGAAGCGGCCGATGAGGTCTTCCAGGCCGATGCCGCTGTCCTCGAGCCAGCCGCTGACGGCGACCTTGCCGTCGCGGGCATCGGCCCCGAGGATGATCCGTCCGCCGAAAGCGGACAACCAGCGGAGCATCCGCTCGGGATCCCGGGCCGCGATGCTGCCGATGATGGCTTCATCGGCCCCGGCGTTCCAGACCGAAGCCAGGGCGTCGTCATCCTTGATGCCGCCGCCCCATTCGAGCGTCATAAGTCCCAGGGAAGCAATCGTTTCCAGGGTCTTGAGGTTCCGGGGCGCGGAGGCCTTGGCCCCTTCCAGGTCCACGAGATGCAGCCGGCGGACGCCGCAATCGGCATAGGCCCGGGCCCATTCCGCCGGGTCGCCGCCGTAATCCTTCTGCGTGGCATAATCCCCCTGCGAAAGCCGCGTGCACTTGCCGCCGATGATGTCGATGGCGGGAATGATCTCGATCATAGGGCCAGGAAGTTTTCGAGGATCCGTTCGCCGGCGGTGCCGCTCTTTTCCGGATGGAACTGCGTGCCGTAGAAATTCTCATACCGCAGGGCGGCGCTGAACATCACGTCCGCGTACCGGCAGGTTGCGACGGTGTCCGGGCACAGGCCCGCGTAGTAGGAATGGACGAAATACACGTACGCGTGCGGGTCCGAATTCTTGAAGAGTTTGCCTTCCACGTTCCCCAGGTCGTTCCAGCCCATGTGCGGGACTTTGCAGCCCGGAACGGGGGAGAAGCGGCGCACGTGCGCGTCAAAAACGCCCAGGCAGGGCTTTCCGGGAGCTTCTTCGCTGTCCCGGCATAGCACCTGCATCCCTACGCAGATGCCCAGCACGGGCTGGCGGAGGGAGCGGATGAGGTCGGGGAGTCCGCGCTCGACGAGGTTGTCCATCGCGAGGCCGGCGTGGCCGACGCCCGGGAGGATGACCTTGTCGGCTTTCCGGATGGCGACTGGGTCGGCCGTCACCGTGTAGGTGGCGCCCAGCCGGTCCAGGGCGTTCTCCAGGGACCGGAGGTTTCCCATATCATAGTCGATGATGGCGATCATAGCGTTCCTTTGGATGAGGGGAGTGCGCCGTCGAATACATTGCGCCGGACGGCTTGGCGCAGGGCCCGGGCGAAGGCCTTGAAGACGGACTCCGCCAGGTGGTGGTTGTTCTCGCCCTCGGCCTCGATGCGCAGGTTGCAGCGGGCCTCGGAGCAGAGGGACTTGAAGAAGTGCGCGAACATTTCCGTGGGGGTATCACCCACGAATTCCCGGGTGAAATCCACCTTCCAGACGAAATCTGCACGCCCACCGAAGTCAATCAGTACCATTGCCTTGCATTCATCCATCGGAAGTACGAATCCATATCGCTCGATGCCCCGTTTGTCACCGAGGGCGCGGAGGATGGCCTGCCCGAGGACGATGCCCACGTCTTCCATCGTGTGGTGCTCATCGACCTCCAGGTCGCCCTGGCAGTCGATGGCGAGGCTCACGCCGCCGTGGTGCGGGATCTGTTCCAGCATGTGGTCGAAGAAGTGCAGGCCGGTGCTGATGCCGGACGGGCCTTTCCCGTCCAGGTCCAGGGTGAGCCGGATGTCCGTCTCGCGGGTCTTCCGCGCGATGGTGACCTGCCGGGAACTGCTCCGGACCGCCTCGGCGATTTCTGCCCAGCTCAGGGGGCCCACCTGCAGCGCCTTTGCGCCGAGGTTCGCGGCCAGCTGTACGTCGGTTTCCCGGTCGCCGATCACGAAACTCTCTTCGAGGTCGTAGGAACCGTCCATATAGGCACCCAGCATCCCGGTCCCGGGCTTCCGGGTCGGGGCGTTCTCGTGCGGGAAGGTCTTGTCAATCAGGATATTGTCAAAGACGATGCCTTCCCCGGACAGGGTATTCAGCATCAGGTTCTGGCAGGGCCAGAAGGTCTCCTCCGGGAAGGCGGAGGTGCCCAGGCCATCCTGGTTGGAGACCAGGACCAGCTCGTATCCCAGCCCGGTCAGGGCCTTCAGGCCGGAGATGGCGCCGGGGACGAAGGCGAATTTCTCCAGGGCGTCGATCTGCTCGTCGGCCGGCTCCACGAGGATGGTGCCGTCCCGGTCGATGAAGAGGGCTTTTTTCAGGTTGCTCATACGGTATAGGTGTCAAGGGCCTGCAGCAAGGCATCGTTTTCGGCCGGCAGGCCCACGGTCAGGCGGAGGCAGCCGGCGCAGCCCGGTACCCGGTTCCGGTTCCGGACGATGATGCCCTTTCCGAGCAGGTAGTCATAGAGTCCGTCGGCATCGTCCACCCGGACCAGGATGAAGTTCGCGTCGCTCGGGAACACGGTCCGGATGAAGGGGTAGCGGGGGAGGACCGAATCTAATCTTTCTCTTTCATTGACGATCGTAGCAACCTCTTCATCAATGGGTTTTCCAATAAACTCCAAGGCCTTTTCCATGGCCGCCCGGCTCAGGTTGTAGGGGTATTTGACCATGGACATCAGGCGGATGATCTCGGTGCTGGAGATCGCCAGTCCCACCCGGAGCCCGGCCATCGCGCGGGCCTTGGAGAGGGTCTGGAGCACGACGAGGTTGTCCCGTTCCATCGCCTCCTTCGCGAGGGTGCCCTTCGCGGAGAAGTCCACATAGGCCTCATCCACGACGAGGATGCCGGGGAAGCGGTCGCAGATGTCCAGCAGCTGTTCCTTCGGGAAAGCGTTGCCGGAAGGATTGTTCGGCGAGCAGAGGTACATCACCTTCGTCCGCTCGTCGCAGGCGGCGAAAAGCGCCTCCGTGTCCAGGGAGAAATCCTCCCCGAGCCGGACGCCGTGTACAGCTACGTCATTGATCGCCGCAGCCACGCCGTACATCCCGTAGCTGGGGGCCATAATCACGGCATTGTCCTTTCCGGGTACGCAGAAGATTCTGAAAATCAGGTCAATGGCTTCGTCGCTGCCGTTTCCGAGGAAAAGGTTTTCCGTCCGGATGCCCTTCAGGGGAGCAATCCGGGACTTGAGTTCGGCCTGGTGCGGGTCCGGATAGCGGTTATAACCGTTGTTGTAAGGACTCTCGTTGGCATCCAGGAAGATGCCGATGGGACCGTCGTATTCATCCCGCGCGGTCGAGTACGGGGCCAGGGCCGCAATGTTGGGCCTGACAAGGGGCGTGATCCGACTCATTTTCCTTCGGTTCTGATGGTGACGGCGCGGGCGTGGGCGTCCAGCCCTTCGGCGCGCGCCATATTGACGATGACGGGGGACAGGGCGGTCAGTCCCTCGCGGGTAAGCTCCTGGAGGGTCATCTTCCGCATGAAGCTGTCTATATTGACGCCGCTGCAGGAATGGGCCCAGCCGCTGGTGGGGAGGGTGTGGTTCGTTCCCGAGGCGTAGTCGCCGGCGCTTTCCGGGCTCCAGGGGCCGATGAAGACGCTGCCGGAAGCAGTGATCTGCGCCGCCAGGGCGGAGGCGTCCCGGACCGAGATGATCAGGTGTTCCGGAGCATAGGCTTCGGCAAAGTCCACGACGTCCCGGCGGTCCGGGAGCACGACGGCGAAACTGTGCTCGAGGGCCCCGTCCACCTGCGTATTGCGCGGAAGTGCTCTCTTTTGATTTTCAACTTCTTGCAGTACCTTTTCTGCAAAAGAACTTTCGGTGCAGACGAGGACGGCGGTGCTGTCCTTTCCGTGCTCGGCCTGGGACAGGAGGTCGGCGGCGACGAAGGCGGGATTCGCGCTTTCATCGGCCAGGACCATCACCTCGGACGGGCCGGCCGGCATGTCGATGGCCGTGTTCCGGCCGCTGACGATCTGTTTGGCGAGGGTGACGTAGGGGTTGCCGGGGCCGAAGATCTTATCGACCTTGGGAACCGTCTCCGTGCCGTAAGCCATGGCAGCGACCGCCTGGGCACCGCCGAGGCGGAAAATCCGCGTCACGCCGCAGGCGCGGGCGGCAAACAGCACTTCCGGGGCGACGGAACCGTCTTTCCGGCAGGGCGTGCACAGGATGCGCTCGCGGCAGCCGGCCAGGGCGGCCGGGACGGCGAGCATCAGCACGGTGGAGAAAAGGGGAGCGCTGCCCCCGGGGATATACAGGCCCACGCGGCGGATGGGGACCGGCCGCTGGATGCACACCACCCCGGGTGCCGTCTCCACCCGGATTTCGCGGGGGAGCTGGGCCCGGTGGAAGGCCTCGACGTTCATCTTGGCCTCCAGGATGGCTTCCTTGACGGCGTCCGACACCTTCGAACAAGCCGTATCGATTTCGGATTCAGATACTTCCAGCGGTGCATCGACCTTGTCGATCTCCCGCATCAGGCGCTGCAGGGCCGCATCGCCTTCGGTTTCCACGGCGGAGAGGATGGCTTCCACCCGGGGGCGGATGCCTTCATAATCGACCCCTTGCCGCCGGGTCAGGGCGTCCCACGCCGACCGGGCCGGATTCTCGATGATTCTCATAGGATGATCTTGTCTACGTCCATCACCAGGATTCCTTCGGCGCCGATGGCCTTGAGCTGGCGGACCTTGGTCCAGAGGTCGGCCGCGTCGATGACCGAATGCAAGGAGCACCAGTCACTGGAGGCCAGGGGCATCACGGTCGGGCTGCGCATGGCGGGAAGGATCTTGATGGCCTCGTCCAGGGAGGCCTTGGGCAGGTTCATCAGGAGGTATTTCTTGCCGCGGCTCACCGTTTCGGACTCGATCCGGAACATCAGGTCGTCGATGAGGGCCTGGTCTTCCGCGCTCCGCTCCTTGTTGGCGATGAGGACCGCCTCGGATTCGAAGACGGTCTCCACTTCCTTCAGGCCGTTGGCGATGAGGGTGCTGCCGGAGGAGACGATGTCGAAGATGGCGTCGGCGATGCCGATGGCGGGAGCGATCTCGACGGAGCCGGTGATGACTTCCACCTTCGCGTCGATCTGCTTCTCGGCCAGATATTTCCGGAGGATGACCGGATAGGAGGTGGCGATGCGGCGGCCGGAGAACCAGGCCGGTCCGTCATAGTCCTCGCTCTTGGGCACGGCCAGGCTCAGCCGGCAGGCGCCGAAGCCCAGGCGGGCGATGATGTCCACGTCGGCCTCGCGCTCCGCGACCTCGTTCAGGCCGACGATGCCCAGGGTGGCCGTCCCTCCTTCCACGACATGGGGAATGTCGTCGTCCCGGAGATAGAGGGCTTCGATGGGGAAGGTCTGCGATTTGGAGACCAGTTTCCGTTTGGGGGCATCGACCTCGATGCCGATGCTTTGCAGCAGGGAGAGGCTCTCTTCGTTGAGCCGGCCCTTCGATTGGATCGCAATTCTGAGCATATCTGTTGTCAAGTTCAGTTACCTAAATTAAAAAATAAAGGCCTGCTTCCGGGTCGGACAGGTCTTCATCGAAATTCATGCGGTCAAGCATGCACGCGTTCATCGCCCTGTCCTTACCAGATAGGGTGATGGTGGTGCCGGATGACGGAATTGTTCTTCATGCTTTCGCAAAGGTAGCAATTTCTCCCGTCAATGCAAAGGTTCTTCTAAAATATTTTTAAAAATTGCGAAAGGGGCCGGATCGGCCCGGGGTTTCCAGATGGATTCAATAGTGTGGTGATTTATCGAAAATCAATATTAACGAATTTGTTATTGTTGTTAACTTAAATGTTTTACATGCTGATTTATAGAGTAATAGTGCAAAAATAGTGGGATCCTGGTGTTGTCTCAATAAATAGAAAGTTAAAACGCTATTTTCTTGAATAAATGAAAGCGGATTTACGGAAAATGCTTATATTTGAAGGATGAAAACAGGGTTGCTGGTTGCCGATTTTTCCGGCGTCTACGAGGCGGAGGGTTTCCTGCCTTATCTGCGGGAACTGGGCCTTCCGCTGCACCATGCGGAGCTCTGCGACATCGAAGGGACGGTGTGCTACTGCGACCCGGAAGCCGAGGCGGAGATCCACCGCAGGCTGGCGCCGGCCGCCGGGGCCCGGATCCGGTGGATTGACAGCGGGGACTATCACTACGTGACGAAAATCCTCGCGGAATTCCAGACGGAACCGTTCGTCCTGGTGCTGGTGGACAACCACCCGGATGACCAGGAACCGGCCTTCGGAGGCGTCCTGAGCTGCGGCAGCTGGCTGCGGGAGATGCGGGAGAAACAGCCGCTGATGACGGAAGCCTGGACCCTGGGCCCGGACCATCAGGGCGATATCGACCAGGTGCTGGCGGCAGTGGAAGGCAAGCGGGTGTACCTGTCGATTGACAAGGATGTCCTGCGCCGGGAAGAATCCCGGACGGACTGGAGCCAGGGAACCTACTCCCTGGAGACGCTGGCGGACTGGATTCGCCGCCTGATGGAACAGCAAGTGGTTGCCATCGACCTTTGCGGGGAACTGGTCCCGGCGAAGGGGGCCACGCCGGAGGACCTCCGGATCAATGGCGAAACGAACCGGTATTTACAGGAACTGCTCCTGGATTGTTTGAAATGATGAAAAGACCTTATGCCTGGGCTGCCGCCCTTCTCCTCGCCGTTTCCTGCGGCGGGGGCGCTCCCGTTACCTCCGGAACGGCCGACCTTTCCCCCTATGCGGGCGAAGACGGCCTCTACACGATCACGGTGAAAGGGGAGACCCTCCAGCTGGCGGCGATGCCCGCCGGGACCTTCTCCATGGGCGAAACCCTGGATATGGGCCGTTTCCGGACGCCTGCCCTCCATCAGGTCATCCTGGACGGGTATGCCATCGGTACCACCGAGGTCTCCCAGGCCCTCTGGAAGGCCCTGATGGGCAAGAATCCCAGCCCGAAAGACGTTCCGTCGGCACCGGTCAGCGGTGTCAGCTATGATGATGCGCAGAAGTTCCTGAAAAAGCTCTCCAAGGAGACGGGGCTTCCGTTCCGGCTCCCGACCGAGGCGGAATGGGAATATGCGGCCCGGCAGCGGGAAGGCATGGCCGGAGGCGCCTGGGAATGGTGCTCCGACTGGTGGGCCGAGGATCTGGGCTGCCTGTTGACCATCAATCCCCAGGGACCCGAGGAAGGCCTGCAGCGCGCCCTCCGCGGCGGCAGCGCCTTGGAAAAGAACAACAAGCCCATTACGAGAAAGCCGATGGCCCCGACGACCCGGGCCGGGGACGTGGGCCTCCGTGTGGCCGTGTCGATGGATGCGCCCTATCCGCAGGAACTGTATGACGTGCTCGTTGTGAGCAAAGTCCCCCGTGAACGCTATAAGATCACGGAAATCAAGCCCGAAACCTTTACGGTGGGCGGCGTGAAGTTCGATATGGTCGCCGTCCAGGGCGGCACCTTCCAGATGGGCGGCACGGAGCAGAAAGGCCAGGTGATCCGGGAAGATGAACTGCCGCTCCACGAGGTGACGCTGGACCATTTCAAGATCGGGAAGACGGAGGTGACCCAGGCGCTCTGGGAGGCCGTGATGGGGGAGGTCCCCTACGGAAACCAGGGTCCGGAGTATCCCGTCGGGAACGTTTCCTGGTACGATGCGCAGGCCTTTATCCGTCAACTCAATGCATTGACCGGCAGGAAGTTCCGTCTTCCGACGGAGGCCGAATGGGAATATGCCGCCCGGGGCGGACAGAAGAGCCGCGGCTACATCTATGCGGGTTCCAACTATCCGCAGGACGTGGCCCAATACGGGTTTGAGGATATGCGCACGCGTCCGGTGGCGCGTTTCAGTCCCAATGAACTGGGCCTGTATGATATGAGCGGAAACGCCTGGGAGTGGGTGCAGGACCGTCCGGGTCCGTACTCGTCCCTGGCCCAGCGTGACCCGACCGGCCTGGAGTTCACCCCGGAGCAGTATGAGATGCGCGTAATGCGGGGCGGCAGCGTCGCCACCACGCACGACAAGTGCCGGGTGAGCAACCGCAACGAATTCGATCCCAGCCGGTTCCGGACCACCATCGGGTTCCGCCTGGTCCTGTAATAGACAACCTAACACTATTCATTGATATGTCAGAAATCAACAACGCCGAGCTCCAGAAAACCTGCCTGTACGACAGGCACGTGGCGCTGCAGGCCAAGATGAGCCCCTTCGCGGGCTTTATGATGCCCATCCAGTACGACTCCATCACCGTGGAGCACAATGCCGTCCGCCAGAAGGTGGGGATGTTCGACGTCTCCCACATGGGCGAGATCTTCGTGGAAGGCCCTGGGGCCGAGGCGTTCGTGAACTGGATCTTCACCAACGAAATCCGCGGCTTTGAGCCCGGTAAGGTCCTGTACGGGATGATGTGCTACCCGGACGGCGGCGTCGTGGACGACCTGCTGGTCTATCGCGAATTCGCACCGGAGCACTTCCTGCTGGTGGTCAATGCCGCCAACATCGACAAGGACTTCGCCTGGATCGAGGAGCACGCCAAGGGCTTTGACTGCACGGTCCGCAACGAGTCCCCGGTCTGGGGGCAGATCGCGGTCCAGGGCCCCGAGGCCGAAAAGATTGTCGTGGACCTGCTGGGCCTGAAGGAGGCCGCCGGTCTCGGCTTCTACACCTTCTATGATACCGAATACATGGGCAAACGCCTGATTGTCAGCCGGACCGGCTATACCGGCGAGGACGGCTTCGAGCTCTACACCTCCATCGAGGGGACCGTGGACCTGTGGGACCGCCTCATTGCCGCCGGCGTCCAGCCTTGCGGCCTGGGCTGCCGCGACACCCTCCGTTTCGAGGCCGGCCTGCCGCTGTACGGCGACGAGCTCAGCCCCGAAATCAGCCCGGTGATGGCCGGACTTGGGATGTTCTGCAAGTATGAGAAGGACTTCATCGGCAAGGAAGCCCTCCTGGCCCAGAAGGGCGGGGAAATCGTCCGGAAGCTGGTGGGCATCGAGATCGAAGACAAGGCCATTCCGCGCGCCGGATATCCGGTGGAACTGGAAGACGGCACTGAGGTCGGCATCGTTACCACCGGCTATCATTCCATCTCCCTGGACAAGAGCATCTGCTTTGCCCTTGTGGACAAGGCCTATGCCGCCCTGGATACGCCGCTGAGCATCCGGATCCGCAAGAAGGTCTTCCCGGGCAAGGTGGTGAAAAAGCGTTTTTATCAGACCAATTACAAGAAATAACACATTAAAAAACATTGATTATGAGCAAGATTATTGAAGGACTCAAGTATTCCGAATCCCACGAGTGGGTCAAGGTCGAGGGCGGTGTCGCCGTCGTCGGCGTTTCCGATTTCGCCCAGAAAGAGATGGGCGACATCACCTATGTGGATATGCCCGACGTGGATGACGAAATCGCCGCCGGCGAGGAATTCGGTGCCCTGGAGAGCGTGAAGGCCGCCAGCGACCTGATCGCCCCGGTTTCCGGCAAGGTGGTCGCCGTGAACGAGGCCCTCGAGGATACCCCCGAGCTCGTGAACGAGGATGCTTTCGAGAACTGGATCATCAAGGTGGAGATGTCCGACCCGTCCGAGCTGGACGACCTGATGGACGCCGCCGCCTACAAGGCCCACATCGGAGAGTAGGAAATGGCCGGATTCCCTTATTTCCCGCATACGGACGCCGATGTCCGGTCGATGCTCGACCGGATCGGGGTCAAGAAGGTTGAAGACCTGTATGCGGACGTCCCGGCGGAGTTCGTCAAGAAGGGCGCCTACGCCCTGCCTGACGCGATGTCCGAGCCGGAAGTCCGTTCCTGGCTGAACACTCTCGCCGGGATGAATGCGAAGATGAAGGTATTCGCGGGCGCGGGGGCCTATGACCACTACACGCCGTCCGTGATTCCCTACATCACCTCCCGTTCCGAGTTCCTGACGGCCTATACGCCGTACCAGTGTGAGATTTCCCAGGGTACGCTCCGCTATATCTTTGAGTATCAGAGTATGGTGTGCGAGCTCACCGGGATGGATATCTCCAATGCGTCGCTCTACGACGGCCCGACGGCCGCGGCGGAAGCGATGAAGATGACGGTGGCCTGCGCCAAGAAAAAGAACCGCGTCCTGCTGTCCAAGGGCCTGTTGCCCCAGGTGGTGGCCGTGGTCGAGACCTATGCGAAGTTCCACGGCGTCCAGATCGGCTATGTCCCGGTCGCAGACGGCCAGACCTCCCTGGAGGCCCTGCAGGCCGAACTCGCCGCGGGTGACGTCGCCGGTGTCATCGTCCCGGAAATCAACCGTTTCGGCATCATCGAGGACCACACCGGCTTTGCCGATGCCGTCCATGCCGTGAAGGCGCTCCTCGTGGAGTACTGCGATCCGTCCACCCTCGCCGTGATCAAGTCGCCGGCGGAGTGGGGGGCCGATATCGCCGTGGGGGACGGTCAGTCCCTGGGCATTCCGCTCTGCTTCGGTGGTCCGTACGTGGGCTTCATGGGCGTGAAGAAGGATTATATGCGCAAGATGCCGGGCCGCATCGTGGGACAGACCACGGACAAGGACGGCAAGCGCGCCTTCGTCCTGACGCTCCAGGCCCGCGAGCAGCATATCAAGCGCGAAAAGGCTACGTCCAACATCTGCTCCAACGAGTCCCTGATGGCCCTCTGGGTGACGGTGTACCTGTCCCTGATGGGTCCGGAAGGCCTCCGCGAAGTGAACAAGCTCAGCTATGACGGGGCGCATTACCTGTACGGCGAACTCGTCAAGACCGGCCAGTTCGAGGAAGTGTTCCCCGGCAAGCCGTTCCTGAAGGAATTCGTACTGAAGCCCAAGGAGTTCCCGGGCCTGCTCCAGCAGAAGCTGGAGAAGGCGGGCTTCTTCGCAGCCCTGGACACGGAGGAGGGTTATGTCTCCTTCTGCGTCACCGAGCAGCGTACGAAAGAGGAAATCGACGAACTCGTCAATATCGTGAAGGAGGGCTAGGCCATGAAGTACTACGACAAACTCGTTTTCGAACTTTCCAAGGAAGGACGTAAGGGGTACTCCCTGCCTTCCAATCGTTTCCCGGCCGCACCGGAACTTCCGGTTGAACTGCGCCGCGAGGCTTCCCTCGACCTTCCCGAGGTGAGCGAGCCTGATGTGGTCCGCCACTATACGAACCTCTCCCAGATGAATTTCGGCGTGGACACGGGCTTCTATCCGCTCGGTTCCTGCACCATGAAGTACAACCCCAAGATCAACGAGGAAGTGGCGGCGCTGCCCGGTTTCACGGGCCTGCATCCCCTGATGCACGCCGGCCTTACGAAGGGCGCGCTGAAGGTGTACCAGGACATGAACAAGTTCCTCGCCGCCATCACGGGCATGGATACATTCACCTTCGACCCTTGCGCGGGTGCCCATGGTGAACTGACCGGCCTGATGGTGATGCGCCAGTACCATCTGCAGCGCGGGGACTTCGCCCGGACGAAGGTCATCGTCCCGGACAGTGCCCACGGCACCAATCCGGCTTCCGCCGCCGTCTGCGGCCTGGAAATCGTGGAGGTGAAGTCGCTGGAAAACGGCCGTGTGGACGTGGAAGCCCTCAAGCCCCTTCTGGACGGGACCATCGCCGGTATGATGATGACGAACCCGAACACCCTCGGCCTCTTCGAGACCCAGATCAAGGAGATCACCGAACTCGTGCACGCCGCCGGCGGCCTGATGTACTATGACGGGGCCAATATGAACCCGCTCATGGGCGTGGTCCGTCCCGGTGACATGGGCTTCGACATCATGCACCTGAACCTGCACAAGACCTTCTCCACGCCGCACGGCGGTGGCGGCCCGGGCTCCGGTCCGGTGGGCGTCGCCGCGCACCTCGTGGACTGCCTGCCCGACCTCCGGGTCTCCGGCTTCCACGGCAACTTCGGCGTGATCCTGCGTGCCTATGCGTATATCCTGATGCTGGGCAGGCAGAACCTGAAGAAAGTCGGTCAGTATTCGGTGCTTAGCGCTAATTATATCAAGGAGTGCTTGAAGGACGCCTATAAGCTTCCGATCGAAGGTGTTTGCAAGCATGAGTTCGTCTTTGACGGCCTCATCAACGACGGTGCCCACGACGAAGTGCACGGTGCCACCACCCTCGACGTGGCGAAGCGCCTGCTCGATTTCGGCTTCCACGCCCCGACCATCTACTTCCCGCTCCTGTTCCACCAGGCGCTGATGATCGAGCCCACGGAGACCGAGTCCAAGGAAACCATCGACGCCTTCATCGACGTGATGCACAAGATCGCCGCCGAAGCCGCCGAGGATCCCCGGATCCTGCAGGACGCCCCGCACGGCGCTCCCATCAAGCGCCCCGACGAAACCGCCGCGGCCCGCAACCCGATCCTCAAGTTCAAGGACGCGCGCTGACCCTGTTCGAGCCCCGGCAGGTCGCCGGGGCTTTTTTTTCGTCCGTTTGGTGCAAGATTTCGTTATCCCGGGATTTATAGGTCGTATGAAACAGACATTCAAGCATATCCGATGGGCAGGGGTGGGACTTGTGGTCCTGCTCGGATTGTCCGGCTGTATGATGGAAAAATCGGATGCCAGGCAGGAGAGCCGGGATCCTGACGAAGGTTTTTACGACGGCTCGGGAACGATGCTGGCTACCGGCACGTACCGTATACAGGAGGGGGCTCCGACGATCCGAATTGACACGGAGACTCTGGCGTACGTCGTGAATCCTGATCCGTTGTCGGGTGTGGCCGACTGTACGCGGATCATGCTCGAATATACGCCCGTCAATCGGGAGCATCCGGATTTCTGTACGGAATCGGCCTATCTCCAGTGGGTATCCGTCCTGGACGAGGGGGTCGTATCCTTAGTGACCTTCGAGGAGAATTATTCGACGGATGCTTTCGGGAGGACCGACCCGGTGATCATCCTCCAGGACTGGATCACCTCGCTGGAGGACGGATTCCTCACGCTGCATTATACGATTGCGGCTTCCGGTGAGAAGAAGCACTTTTTCAGCCTGCAACGCAGTTGGGAACCCGGCAGTGTCTTTTATCTGGTCCACGATGCACAGGGCGATCCGGGAACCAGACTGATGGAAGGCATCGTCTGTTTCCGCATCGGAAACCTGACCCCGGGCGAAGACGGCAAGATTACCCTTTCCCTGAAATACCTGAATGAGAACAAGACGCTGACGACCCTGACCTTTGACTATCCCAATCCAGCATAGCGGGTCAGAACAGGATCTGGTACGCCGGATCCTGCAGCAGGACAAGACCGCGATGAAGATGCTCTACGACCGGTACGCAGGGTATCTGACGGCGGTTTGCGCCCGCTATATTCCGGATGACGACGAGGTCAAGGACCTCCTGCAGGAGGCATTCATCAAGATTTTCCAGTCGATGGACCGGTTCTCCTGGCGCGGGGAAGGGTCGCTGAAGGCTTGGATGACCCGGATCGTGGTGAACGATTCGCTGAAGGCGCTGCGGAAAAAGAAGCCGCTGCGGCTCCCGGAGACGCTTTCCGAGGAACTGGCCGATGAGGAGCCGCCGTTCGACGCCGTTCCCCTGAAGGTCATCCAGGAGATGATCCGGCGGCTCCCGGAAGGCTACCGGACGGTTTTCAACCTGTTCGTATTCGAAGACAAGTCCCACAAGGAGATCGCCTCCCTGCTGGGTATCAAGGAAAACAGTTCCGCCAGCCAGCTCTGGCATGCGAAAGCCCTGCTGGCGCGGTGGATCAAGGACTATATCAAATTGCACGACAATGGATAACGCGTGGAAAGACAAACTGCGGGATCGCTTCTCGGACTATTCCGTCCCGGAGCCGGAAGGGCTTTGGGAGGGGATAGAGCAGGGCCTGGCCGGGAAGCCGCGCAGGAGGATGCCGGCCGCGGTCTGGTGGCTGTCCGGCAGCCTTGCCGCTGCGGCGGCCGTCGCCCTGGTGGTGTTGCTGCCCGGCACGGGCAGGCAATCCCTGGAGGCCGACCGGGCCGGGGAGGCGGTTGCCTATGTGGAGCCCAAGGACGAGGTGGTTGCCACCCCGTCGGTTCCGGATACGACCGAGACCCTGGTTGTACCGGAGGCCCAGGTCCCGGCTGCCGTTCCGGCTTCCGCCCATTCCGCGAAGAAGTCCACGCCTTTCGGCGTCGTGTCCCGCCAAACCCTGCTGGCGGATGCGGACATCGTGAAAGATGAGATTGTCCTGATTCCGGAAACGCCTGAGGAAGAGACCGTTCCGGAAGAGATCATTCCGGAGGAGAAGGTTCCTTCTGAAGTCAGGAAGCCGGTCCAGGCAGAGTCCGTTTCACGGACAAAGGAGGAACCGGAGGATGTTTTCCCCATCGACCTGGAAGAGAAGAAGAAGTTCCGCCGGGCGTTCTCCATCGGCCTGTACCACCAGGGAGGGCAGGCGGCGACGGACCAGTCCCAGGGATTCGGCATGCAGCATACCGGTGGAATCCAGACCCGTGCCGCTTATAACAATGGCTATAACAACAGCGCCGATAAGGTGGGTCTGATGAATATGCTGGCGACGAACAGCGCATCGACCTACGATGCTCGTCACCGGGCGCCGGTGCGGATCGGTGTCCAGGCTGCCTGGCAGATGACGGACCACCTGGGCCTTGTGACCGGCGTGAACTGGACCACCCTCCACAGCCAGTTCCAGGAGTCTACGATTTCGACCCGGACGGAGGTGGACCAGGACCTGGGGTATCTGGGCGTGCCCCTGCGGCTGCAGGCGTCCTTCAATCCCTGGAACCGGCTCTGGCTTTATGCCGATGCCGGCGGTATGGTGGAGAAGGGGCTTCAGGCTTCTTCCTTGACGAAGTCATTCATTGGCAATCACTTGGAGAAGCAGGAGATCGGCACTCCCGACACGGGCGGCCTCCTCTGGTCGGTCGGCGCCTCCGCCGGTGCAGAATACCGTTTCACGAAGCATTTGGGCGTTTACTTCGCGCCCGGCCTGGAATATCATTTCGACAACGGTTCAGATGTGAGCTCTGCCTACACGGACCATCCGCTCCACTGGAATTTCTCCCTGGGACTGCGGTTTTCGTTTGGAAACTAGGCTTCCGACGAAACCTCAACGTGTTCAGCAGTAATGATTTACGAGTGGGTCTATGTCCCAAAAAGGACATAGACCCATCTTTAATCGATTGATTATCAATCTGAAAGGGTAATTGGCAAATCACTGACCGCCCAGGCGGTCGAAGAAGGTGAGGACGTCGGCCCAGGTACGGAACGGGTCTTCACCGAAACGGAGCACGGTTCCGAGGAAATTGTCGCAGCCCTGGCGGGTGAGCAGGTAATCGCCCATCAGGAGTTCGAGGTGGTTGCCTACGAGGACGCGGTTCCAGGCGGGAACGCCGATGTGGGTTTCAGCCCATTTCACGTTGTCGCCCCAGAGTTCCGGCCGGTTCGGGTTCTCCCGGCAAACGACGTAAGTGTCGTACATTTCCGACAGTTTGTGGAAAACCTTGAATGCTTCGCCGATGGGGAGGTCATTCCGCGTGTCGCGGAGGACATCGTCCAGCTCCACCAGGAGCGTCCGCTTGGAGCGTCCTTCCTGCCGGTCGTCGATCCACTGCATCACGGGGAGCAGGGTCCAGAGGAAGGTGTGGTCGTTGAGCTGGTGCTCACCGTCGAAATGAAGGGACTGCGGGTAATGGGATGCGAATTCGTCGAAGCAGTTCACCATCGTGTCCTTCGTCCCGAAAAGACCGTACACCCGGTCTGGCTCCACGGTGGAGAAACGCTGGTCGGAAACGGCCCGGTAGTCCTCCAGCAGGGCCTTCGTCACCATGAACGAAGTTTGCCCGTCCTGGCGGACGGCATGGAATTCCTGCTTTCCTAATCCGTTGTTTTTCAGGATGGTATCGGCCAGGTGAAGGGCCGGATTGACACAGATTCTGTCGTAGCCGGCCAGCTGCTCCGTGTACATGGCCCCCATGGAGGTCCCGACGATCAGGTCCGGATTCTCGCGGGCGCAAAGGTCCTTCAACAACTGAATCGCCTCATGCGGATCCACCGGCAGGTCCGGTGCAATCACCGTAGCCTGCGGAAGCAGCAAGCGCATCCGCCCCACCGTCCCGCTCGAGCCGGACGAGGCAAAGCCGTGTACATAGAGAATCTTCTTGCCGGCGAACAGGCCCGGCCTTGCATATTCATACAGTTCCATACGCCGGAAGGTGTTTATTCGACGAAACCCTTGATCTCTTCCAGATTGGCCTTGCGGCCCTGCGCATCATCCACGACGAGGATGGTGCCTTTGTAGCGTTTGGCTTTCCGGCTGATTTCCAGGGGATTGAAGCCGGGGGAGACCAGGATGAGGCCCTTGATCTGCTTGGGTTTGTCAAAGGCGAGGGTGGCGGCCGTCAGGCAGCCATTGGCCTCCCCGAGCAGGTAGATGCGGTCCTTGTCCACATAGCGGAGATTCCGGATGCCGCCCAGGACGGTCTCCAGTTCCTGGACGCGGGCTTTCTCTCCATCGCCCTGAAAATCGAAACAATAGGCGATGGCGCCCTGACCGGCCAGGTCGCGGCACCAGCTGTCCCCATAGGAGAGGTCCTGGCAGTAGATGATGACGGGATGCGGTTCCTCCAGGCCGGTGGCCGCAGCGGTACGGTACACTTTCCCGTTCACCCGCAGGTCGCGCGCACCGTAGAAGCAGAGGTCCTCCACGTCCACCTTGACGCCGGTTTCCTGGGCCTTGACCGTATCGCGGGGACCCAGCGTCTTGACCCACCAGTAACCGCCGCCCAAAATCGCGGCCACAATCGTAGCGATTGCGGCCGTGATTCCGATGCGTGAGGCGATGGAGACGCCTACCTTTTGCAGGAAGGGACTCACCGTCAGTTATTTCTGGGCCTTGCCCTGGTTGGCGACGGCGTTCATCTTGGCGGCGATGGCCTCCTGGTCACCGAGGAAGTAGTCCTTGACGAGGTTGTAGTTGTCGTCAAACTCGAAGACGTACGGGACGGCGGTCGGGAGGTTCAGGGAGATGATGTCCTCGTCGGAGATGTTCTTGAGGTACTTGATGATACCGCGGAGGGAGTTGCCGTGGGCGACGACGATCAGGCTGTCGGTGGTCTGGAGGTTCGGGAAGATCACTTCCTTCCAGTACGGGACGGCCCGGGCGATGGCATCCTTGAGGGACTCGGTACGGGGCAGGTCGGCATCGGCGATGCCGGCGTAGCGCGGATCGTACTTCGGATTGCGGGGATCGTCCTCACCAAGGGGCAGCGGGGCCACGTCGTAGCTGCGGCGCCAGATCTTCACCTGCGCGTCGCCGTACTTCTCGGCGGTCTCGGCCTTGTTCAGGCCCTGGAGGTTGCCGTAGTGCTTCTCATTGAGGCGCCAGCTCTTCTCGACGGGGATCCAGTCGAGGTCCATGTTGTCAAGGATGTTGTTGAGCGTCTTGACGGCCCTTTTCAGATAGGAGGTATATGCCTTGGTGAAGGTGAAGCCCTCGGCTTTCATGAGCTTGCCGGCTTCCTTGGCCTCATTTTCCCCCTTGGGGGTCAGGTCGACGTCGGTCCAACCGGTGAAACGGTTTTCAAGATTCCAGGCGCTCTCGCCGTGGCGAACTAATACGATTCTTTTCATGGACAACAGGTTTTAATTCAATTAAGTTTACAAAAATACGCAAAATCTCGGAGAAATAGGGGAATAATCCGTAAATTTGTACGACTAACGGCACGAGAAGATGGCAAAGAAACTGCTCTCCGGCATCCTGATGCTCCTCGTTGCGGCCGCCTGCGGCCGTAACCGGTTCGACTATATCGACATCGCCGCCACGGAAAAGGCGCTCTCCGCCCTGGAGGCGGGCTTTGCCGCCGTCCCGGATTCCATCCCGGACGGGCGGACGGCCTGGCTGCTGGCGCAGGGCCTTCCGGTGGCCGACGTGCTCGTGTTCCGGGGAGAGACCGGGGACAGCCTGTACAAGGATCCGGTCCTTCCGTTCGGCTATGCCTGCGAAACCATCGGCACAGAGGTTCTTCTGGACAGCCTTCACGTGAAGGCCGGACGCCTGTATACCGACGGCGGCCTCAACGGCCGGATGCTCTACCTGCAGGACTACCGGATGTCGCTCTCCGTCCTGAACCGGATCGCGGACCTCGCGGCCGGAGGGGCTTTTATCGGCGGGGTCAAGCCGGCGGAATGCCTGGATCCGGGCGACGATTCCGTATTCCGGCGCACTGTGGACAAGGTCTGGCTTTCCGGCAACGTGATGTCCGGCCGGACGACGAAGTCCATTCTCAAGGCGGCCGGGGTCAAGCCCGATGTGAGAACCAAGGTGGACGGCCTCCTGTTCCAGCACCGCCATCTTCCCGATATCGAGATTTACCGGATCTGCAACGTCGGCGAGTATGCCGGGCGGGCGAAGGTCCGCTTCCGGGTGCGGGGCCGGCAGCCCTTCCAGTGGAATCCGGATACCGGTGAGATTTCGCCCGTGTCCTACCGGCTGAAAAAGCGCTGGACCCGGGTCACCCTGAGCACCGTCCCCGGGGACGATACCTTCCTGGTGTTCGGCTCTTTCGCCGAAAAGAAGAAACTGAAAGTCAAATAATAGTCCATGGATCTGAAGCCGGTCGCCCTCTACCGCGGAGCCCTCGGCTCCAAGTTCGGGATTCCGCGCCAGAGCGGGCTCGTCCCGTCCCTTCGCGGGCGGATCGTGTTCGAGCCGGACTACCGGAACCGGGAGGCCCTCCGGGGGCTGGAAGGCTTCGACCGTATCTGGCTCATCTGGGGATTCTCCGCTAACCGGCCGGCGAAGGGGGAGTGGCAGCCTACCGTCCGTCCGCCGCGCCTGGGCGGCAACATCGCAATGGGCGTCTGGGCCACCCGTTCGCCCTTCCGTCCCAACCCGCTGGGCCTTTCCTGCGTGGAGCTGGAAGCCGTTGACGGACTGGAACTGATCGTGCGGGGGGCGGACCTCATGGACAAAACGCCCATCTATGATATCAAGCCCTATGTGGCCTATGCCGACAGTTTCCCTCAGGCCCGGAGCGGTTTTGCCGCCCAGGCCCCGGAAGCGCTGCTGGAAGTGCATATCCCCGATACGGTGGCCCTGACCCCGCAGGAGCGCGAAGCCCTCACCGGCCTTCTCGCCCTGGACCCCCGTCCGGCCTACCAGGAGGATCCGGAGCGGGTGTACGGCCTGCCCTACGGCGGCAAGGAAGTGCATTTCCGTGTCGATAACCATGTTTTGACCGTCATTGATTATGTTTAACGTGATTGCCCTGGCCGTGCTGCCGGCCCTGATCCTGCTTTTTTACACCTACCAGCAGGACAAGTTGCAGCGGGAACCCGTGAAAATGGTCGTGAAAGGCTTCTTCTACGGCTGCCTTTCCGTGTTCTGCTCGTTCTTCATTTCTGTGCCCTCGATGAACCTGGGGCTTTTCCCGGAGGAGATCCACTCGTTCGGGGACGCTTTCCGGCAGGCGTTCTTCGGCGCCGCCATCCCGGAAGAGACGGCCAAGCTCTTCTGCCTGTGGCTGTTCCTCCGGAAGAACCGGTACTTTGACGAGCGGATGGACGGCATCGTGTATGCCGTGAGCGTGGGCATGGGCTTCGCCGCCTTCGAGAACATCGAATACCTGTTCGCCGCCGGTACCGACTGGGTGACCACCGGCATCGGCCGCTCCCTGACGGCCATCCCGGGCCATTTCGGTTTCGCTGTGCTGATGGGTTACTACTTCTCGCTCAATCATTTCGACAAGTACCGCGCCCCGGGTGCCGGCCTCAAGATGTGGCTCTATCCTGTCCTCGCGCACGGCCTCTATGATACGGTGGCCATGATGGCGGCCGTGACGCCTGAACAGAGCGGTGCCATCACCATTGCCATCCTCCTGTTCTGCTTCTGGATGGTCAAATGGGCCCGCAAGAGCATGCGCAAACACCTGATCGCCGATTCGTCGGACGGGGACCTGGGGGTAGACATCCAGGGATAATGCAAGATTCCGGGATTCCCGGATTTAACAACGTGTATGAGAAGAAGGATTTGCCTTGTGGCGGCCGTCCTGGCCGCCATTTCCGCCCTGGCGCAACCCCGCGGCACCGCGACGGTGAGCGGTTATATCACGGATGAGACTTCCGGAGAGACCCTGATCGGCGCCGGCGTGCTGGTCGAAGACTCCGCCCGGAAGACCCCGACCGGGGCGGTGACCAATGCCTATGGCTATTATACCCTGACGCTTCCGAAGGGGAAAACCGCCCTCCAGTACAGTTACGTGGGCTATGAGAGTGTGGCGATGGAACTGGACCTGCAGCGCGATACGACGGTGAACATCGTCCTCGCGCCCTCCGCCCGGATCCGGGAGGCGACGGTGGTCGCCCAGAAGGACGCCGGCATCCAGTCCACCTACCTGGGGGCCATCGACGTCCCCCTCGTGCATATCCAGCGGACCCCGGTCGTGTTCGGTGAGTCCGATGTCCTGAAAGCCATCCAGCTGATGCCGGGTGTCCAGGGCGGAAACGAGGGATTCACAGGCCTTTACGTCCGCGGCGGCGGTCCGGATGAGAACCTGATCCTGCTGGACGGGGTGCCCATCTACAACGTGGACCACATGCTGGGGATCCTGTCCGTCTTCCAGACGGAGGCGGTGAAGAAAGTGACCCTGTACAAGGGGTCCTTCCCGGCGCGCTACGGCGGCCGCGTGTCCTCCATCGTGGACATCCGCACGAACGACGGCAACATGAAGGAAACCCACGGCTCCATCGGCGTAGGCGCCCTCACGGAAAAATTCCACCTGGAAGGCCCTATCCTCAAGGACAAGCTCAGCTATTCGCTGAGCGCCCGGGGCCTCCATTCCATCTTCTTCGACCCGCTCATCCGCTACCTGGGGAAGCGGGCGTCCGACCCGGGGGAGACCATCTACGGCAACTATTTCTTCTACGACCTCAACGGCAAGCTTACCTGGCGCCTGACGGACCAGGACCGCTTCTTCCTGGCCTCCTACAACGGGCGGGACCAGTTCAACGTGAAGTATGAGGAAGATGAATCCTACTATGCCGATACGGAGGGGTTCAACCGGACCAAGATGGGGCTCGGCTGGGGGAACAATGTGGTGTCCCTCCGCTGGAACCACGTGTTTTCCAGCCAGTTGTTTGCCAATACGACCGTCGCGTACAACCGCTACCGGATGGGATTGGACAGCGGAATGTGGAGCCGCGGGACGAACTACGACGGGACGAAATACCGCTACGACTTCGATGTCGACTACCTCTCCGGCATCCGGGACTGGAGCGCGAAGCTGGACTTCGACTATGTTCCGTCCCTGCGGCACCTGATCAAGTTTGGCGCCGAATACCTGTACCATGCCTTCCTGCCGCAGACCCTCACGGCCGTGACCTACACCGAGGAGGGCAATGAGAAGTCGGACGAAACAACCACCTACGGCAATACGGACCCGTACCGGGGGCACGACATGTCGGTGTACGCGGAGGACGACTTCTCCGTCTCGGATCACCTGACCTTCAATCCGGGGCTGCATATGTCCTTGTTCCACACGGATGGGAAGAGCTACTGGAGCCTGCAGCCGCGGGTTTCCGCGAAGTACGCCTGGGACGGCGGCTGGTCGCTCAAGACCGGGTACGCCCGGATGGCGCAGTATGTCCATCTGCTGAGTTCCGCGCAGATCGCCCTCCCCGTGGACCTGTGGGTGCCGATCACCAAGGACATCAAGCCCGTGACCTCGGACCAGTTCTCCGCCGGCGTCTATTTCGACGGCCTCAAGGGCTGGGAATTCTCCATCGAGGGCTACTACAAGTCGATGCACAACATCCTGGAATACAAGGACGGAACGGTGATGATAGCGACGGACACCGGCTGGGAGACCAAGGTGGAGATGGGCGAGGGACGGGCCATGGGCCTGGAGTTCTTCATCCAGAAGACGGCGGGGAAGATGACGGGCTGGATCGCCTACACCCTGGCGAAGTCCGACCGGCAGTTCCCGGGCGGGAGCATCAACCTGGGGGAGCGGTATCCCTATAAATATGACCGCCGGCACAACTTCAACATCAACGTGAACTACCAGGTGACGCCCCGCATCGACCTCAGCGCGACCTTCGTCTTCGCGACCGGCGGCACGACGACGCTTCCGGTGCGAAAGACGGCCGTCCTCGCCCCGGGCGAGCAGTATGTTCAGTCGGCGGATTACGTGGAGCACCGGAACAATTACAGACTGCCTTCCAGTCACCACCTGAACGTGGGCGCCAATTTCCACCACAAGACCCGGCATGGCGAAAGTATCTGGAACGTAGGCGTTTACAATGCCTACAACCAGATGAACCCGAACCTGGTGTTCCTGCACTATGAGACCAAGCGCCCGCAGCCGGGTGCCGAACCGGTCACGAATCTCGTGATGGAGAAGGTGACCATCCTGCCTTTCCTCCCGTCCGTGAGTTACACCTATCAGTTCTGAACCGCCATGAGAAAGATATTTCCGATTCTGATCCTGCCTTTCCTTGTGGCCAGCTGCTACGAGGAAATCCTGATCCCCACCGAGGACAAGGACCCGGTGCTGGTGATGAACGCCCAGATGAGCAATCTGGAGACGGTCCATAACGTGTTCCTGTCGGTGAGCCGCCTGAGCCAGGTGGACCCGCTTCCCGGCGCCACGGTCAAGGTCTATATCAACGGGGTTCTGGCGGCCGAGGCCGTGGAAAGAATCGACGGGGACCCGTGGAACACCACCGCCTACCAGTTCGACAACGTCCTCCATCCCGGAGACGAGGTGCGCATCGAGGCCCGAAAAGACGCGTTTTACGCCTGTGCAACGGCCATGGTCCCGCCGGCGGTCGCCGTGGAGGCGCTGGATACCTCATCCGTCCGGATGAAGTTTATGGATGAGGTGAGGGATTATGTCCAGCTGAAAGTTCGTTTTCAGGACCTTCCGGGCGACTCCTGGTATGGGGTGGACCATCGCATCAGTGACATCTGGGAATACCTGGACGAAGCGGGAAACCCCGTTCCGGAGTATACCGCCCGTTGGGAATCCCGGGGCGGCATCGATACGGATTATGACCCCGTGATCAGCGAAGGCACCGGCAGCGCCGCGGGAAACGACTTGGGTGCCCTGCTGTCCGCGACGAATTATTTCCACTGTTTTGCGGATACTCCGATTGCGGATCAGGAAAGTACGCTGCGCGTGATGATCTATCCCATGTACCTCTACCTGCCCGAGTACCGGTATGGCATAACGATGCCCGCGGCGCTGGAGGAGGTCGATAACATTTATGAGACCTTGATGAAGATGCCGGCCCGGGTGCACCGCAACTGCTATTTCCTGCTCCGGAGCCTGGATTTCTCCCAGTACCACTACCTGAAGGCCTTGAACACCCTGGAGACCTTCGGGACCGAAGTCAGTTTCCTCGTGGAGCCGACGACGCTTCCCTCCAACGTGGAGGGCGGCCTGGGCTTTGTGGGCATCGAAACCGTGACGGAGTATCCCTATGCCACCTTCGACCGCGAATACGGGCCTGAGGACACTATTTACTACTGACGAGGACGATCTGGGCCGCATAGGCCTTGTTGGCGGCGCGGAGAAAAGTTCGGAAGCTGTCGTAGTGGTCGGGGGATTCCCGGAAAGGCTTGATACGCAGCTCCTGCAGGATGGTGACAACCCCGTCCTTTTCTTCGGCCCGGACCGTCAGGGCGCCCCATTCCGTGTCCATGGACACCGGAGCGGGGAGGCTTTCCACCGTATATCCTTCCGGCAGATGGATGCGGATCCGGTCGCGGGTGATGCCGCCCCGGATGCACACCAGGTCGTTCTGGCGCTTTCCCCGCTGGATGGAGGCATTCTGCGGATAGGGGTTGGCCGGGACGAAGATCCGGTCCTTGCCGGTGGTGGCGTACTGGCGCGTGCTGAAGGAGTAGTCCAGCTCCATCCAGGGGCAGTAGCCCGGGCCGTCATAGTCCCTGAAATTGTCTTTCACGCCCCTGAGGACCACTTCCTGCGGCTGGACGGAAAGGCCGGCGGTGAGCCGGGAAGTCCGGGTGTCGGGCTTCCAGTCCCGGATATGGACCCAGCTTTCCGTCTCGTCCAGATACAGGCTCCGAAGGACCGACACCTTCGCGGATCCATCCTCCTTCAGGTCGATCTCCATCTCCCGGACCACCCGGCTCAGGGTGTCGGCATATGCGGGGACCCGCGTGGGGACGCCGCCGCCAGGCGTTGTCATCACCACGTCGTGGTCCGCAATGTCCTCATGCCGGTAGCCCAGGGGGAGGGACGGGTTCGTGCATTCGAGCCAGAGGGTATCCTGCTTCTCGGGCAGGGGGACGCACAGCATCACGTGGTTCATCTGGCCGAAACCGGAATAATCTTCGAGGAACCGGCGGCGGTTGGTATTGACCAGCGTGTAGGACGAAGGAATGCCCACGGCATCCAGCATCGCCTGCATGTAGTTGGAAAGGCCCTTGCAGTCGCCGAAGCCGGTCTTGTGCACCTGGCTGGCCGGGAAGGGCTTGTAGCCGCCGATTCCCAGCTGGACGCTCACGTAGCGCGTGTGGTCCCGGAGGTAGTCGTACAGGATTCGGATTTTCTCCAGATTGGAGCCAGCCACGGCGGTCATTTCCTTTAGCTGGGCGACAAAAGCTTCCGGGAGGTCCTCCGTGTCCAGTTTGAGCCCATAGGCCCAGGCGCCGGCGTCCTCCCAGGTTTCCTGGCTGCCGGTGACTCCGGCGTAGGTGAAAACGACCGGACACGCCATCACGAACGGGACAATCTCCCGCCAGGAAGGCATGAGGAACTCATCGGTATATCCATCATAGACAGGGAATTCCCATCGGTAGGTGTCCGCTTTTCCGGTCTCCTTCTGCAGCTGGCCCGCCTTGGAGGCGACGTATTTGATCTCGGTGTCGGACGGCACCTGCAGGGTGTAGGACGCCTTCTCCAGTTTCACTTTTTCATCCGATACCGGCATGAAGGCGGGGAAGGAGGCGACGCCCTTCCGGTAGGTGACGGTATACTCGTAGGTGACCGTGAAAGGGAAGGAGGCCGACGGTTCGTAGACGTTGATGTAGCCGTCCTCGGCCAGTCCCGAGGCGAGGGAGACCATCACCAGGTCGTCCTTCTTGAGTTTCAGGGGTTTACCGCCCTCTTTCTCCAGCGTTCCTTTAAAGGAAGTGATGCTCCGGAAGGGGTCGGTGTATTCCTGGAAGACTGCCCCCGAAAGGCCGGATTCGTTCAGGACACGGACGGATTTCCGCACCTGGTAGCTGCCGGATGTGGCGGAGGACATTGTAAAGGACTCCGTGTCTTCCAGGACGATGGCATTGTATTTCTCCTGGGCGGTTGCGAGGAAGGCGCCCAGGAACAGGAGGGAAATGGTCAGGCCGTATCTCATTTCTTCTTCAGGACGATGGTGCTTTTTTCCACGCCAACAGCCTTCTCCCAGAACAGCCGGAGGTCGGCATAGGCATTCGGGAGGACCATGCTTTCCTCCAGGAAGAACCGGTAGGAAACCGTGAGCAGGTTGTTGTCCAGCTTGGACAGGAACTGGATGCGCCCTTTCACGGGCGGGCAGCTCAGGGAAACGGACTCCGGCAGCTCGGCCACCTCATATCCGTCCGGCATCTCCAGCACAAAATTGTAGTTGAGGGTGGCGGGATAGGGGAAGTCCACGGGAATCTTGCGCTCCTCCTTCCGGAAGGAGGAAGCGGAGTGGAAGGGGCTCAGGATGGGCTGGATATACAGGAGGTCCTCCGAATCGGCTTCTTTCCGGAAGCTGTAGCTGATGGACGTAGCCGGCGCAAAGTCTTTCAGGATCTCGAACTCGGTGATCTCGATTCCTTCGTCCGACTCGATATCCTCCAGGTAGGCGTCTTCCGTGTCGAAGTCCCGGTAGTGGGACTTGACCGCATAGGAATCCTCGTTCAGGGCCTGGATGCGGACGCTCCCCACCAGGGTGCCGTCTTCCTCCAGGCTGGCATGGACCAGTTCCGTGACGCGGCTGCGTGTAAGCCCGGTCAGGTCCACCCATTCGCCCTGGCCGTCCAGATGCATCAGGCGCGCCTTGTCGATCAGGAAGAGGGGATTCAGGACGTTCAGGTACCCGTCCTCCCGGGCCGCATCCAGGTACCAGGACTTGCTGCCGTCGGGGCTGGTGACGCGGAGGATGAAGGTGTCGAAGGAACCCAGGGAGATGTGGAATTCCAGCAGGATGCCGCTCGTGCGGCGCCGGATCATGACCGGTTCCGCCTGGTAGCCCAGGGTGTTGAGGGCGCTGGCCATGAGTGCGTTGATGTCGGCGTCGGAGCCGGAACCCTGCTTGAGGATTTCCCGGGCGCCTTCCGGCACCAGGCGGCTCTTCTCGTCCCAGTTCACCTTGTCCGTGACGTATTTGCGGACGGCGACGATCCGGGCTTCATCCCCCTCTATCCCCTCAAGGGCGGCTTCGAGCTGCTTGGCCTCGGGGAACTTGCGCTTCACTACGGAGAAGATGTCGGACTCGGCGATGGCCTTGTCCACGTTGCTCCAGTTCTGGCTGAAGTCCTTGTACACCGCGCCGGGGATGCTCACGCCCGAAAGGTCGTACATCACCTGCGTCCGGTACTGGGTAGGGCAGTAGCTGAAGGATTCGCTCTGCATCGCAGGGAGGTCCACGGCGTGGTACTTGTCCATTTCGACCTGATACGAGAGGAGGCCGCCGCTCACCGAGGTCGATTTGAGCCGGCTGTCTTTCTCGTAGGTCGGGTGGATGTAGCCCCGCTGGGAGCGGTTGACCCGGAAATACTCTGCGTAACCGACGATCACATCCGTCTCGTTGACCGGGATGGGCAGCTGCAGGTAGATGTTGTCGATATCCCAGTACCGCGGGGTGACGAACCGGTAGGAGACCTCGATGACGGACCCGACCTTCACGTTCTCGGCGGTGAAGGAATGCCGGCGGACGTTTTCGGAATACTTCTCGTCGAACTCGTATTTGCGGGACATCTTGGTGCGGACAACCTTCCCGTCCTCCCGGTTGAAGGTTTCCACCTTGACGCCGGAATACTTTTCATCGAGGTCGTGGCCGACGGAGTAGAGGAAACTGTAGTCGGCATAGTCCTTTCCGGCCTCCTTGAGCACCTTGATCCGCTCATGGACCGTGATTTCCTGGACGATGGCGATGTTGCTGTCGAAGACGAGGTCCAGGGAGTATTCCCGGTACAGCATGACCGCCACGGCGGAGGTGTCCGGCTCGTAGACCGTCATGTCGATTTCCGCGTCGGAGACGGCACCGAATTTGGGATTGACCGGTATGGTCTGCGCCCCTGCTGCGAGGGAGGCAAACAGGGTAAGAAGGAAGATGATCCGTTTCATTTTCAAATTGTTAAAAGTCCAAGTCCAGCCCGATGTTCACTGCAAAATCCCGGCCGTTGCGGTGGGTGAGCTTCCAGACGCAGTCCACCCGGAGGAGGCGGAAGATGTTGGCGATGCCGACACCTGCCTCTATGTAGGGTTTCTCAAGGGAGTGCAGGCCCTCCATCAGGAGGAAGGGTGCTCCGGCGCGGTTCTGCTCCGAGATGGTGCCCCATGCGCCGCGGACAAGGGCTACCTCGCGGAGGTTCAGCCGGTTCACGAGCGGAATAATTCCGAAGAGGAGCCCGTTGAAATTGTGCTCGTAGTACCCGGTGACCCAGCGGTCTGAGCCGAATTCATAGAAATTCATCAGGGAGAAGGCCGAGCGGTCCATCAGGGACACGACCGGGCTTCCGAAGAGCTGGCTCTGGTTTCCCGCGTGCAGCTTCAGCAGGGGATAGGGGACGGACCCGAGGATGGCGCCGCCGTTGAGGTGGAAGTTCCCGAAGCCCAGGGGACCGGCGGGAATGCGCCAGTCGACGGTCAGTTCACCCCGGAGGAAGGAGCAGTCGTCCTTCGTGATACCCTTGATCCCGCCCAGGAGGTCCACCGACACGATGGGGTAGCGGGTGAAGATGTAGGCTTTGTCAAAGAAGCCCCGGTTGACCCGTTCCTCCCAGGAGAACCGGCCCGTCCAGTGGATCTGGTTCGCGGAGAAACTGCCGGCCGCCGTCCCGTCCGGCCGGATCAGGGGGATGTCCGGATTGGCATAGATCCGCAGGTGCTGGAGGGTGAGGGTGGAGTTGAAGTTCGGCGTGAACTCGTACCGATGCTCGGCCTGGGCCTTGAAGATCATGCCCTGTTTGGCAAAGCCGCCCGGGGCCAGGAGGGAATTGACGATGTTCTTGTCCGTGAACACGCCGGAACCCCGTCCCAGGCTCTCGTAATCGCGGCTCGCGGAGACGGTGATCTTGTTGGTCCTTTTCTGGTTGTCGCCCAGCATGAACTCGGTGGAGGCGCCCCATTTCCACTCCTTGTCCCTGAAACCGTAGCCGACGAAGGCGGAAAGACGCACGACTTTGCTGAACTCCTTGGTGGTATGGCCGCCGGCCTGGAGGCGCACCCCTTCAGTCCCGTTGAAGGTGAGGGTCCTTTCCCAGGGACCGTAGCCGATGCCGATGTCCGTATTTTCCAGATAGCCGGTTGCGAACATGTTGCCGATGGCGGATAGCCAGCGGAAAGAGCGGCTCTCCTTGAAGTTCTCGGCGACCTCGAAGATGGTCAGTTCCCGGTCGCTCAAGGGCGCGGGACGGGCCTCCTCCCACCACGGAAGGTCCTTCTCCGGATCCTCGCCGGCCTCGATCTGGTCACCGCCTGAAAGCGATTCCATGTCCGGGAAAGGCCCGAAGGCGCAGTCGGTGTATTGCATGTGCCGGTTGATCCGGACGGAGATGACCGTCGCCTTTTCGGACAGGCGTACGGAAGCGTTCAGGGAGAGGTCCTCATTGTCAAAGAACCACTTTCCGTCCTCGAGCCGGCTGTAACGGGAATCCACGTACAGTTCCCGGATCCAGTTCACATTGGACTGGGGGGAGAGGCGGGCGCTGACGCTCCGGAGGGCAAAGTCCTCGGCGTCGATTTCCATCCGTCCCTCAAAGGTGGGGGAGGTGATGATCTTCCGGGGGATGAAGCTGATGCTGTAGGTCTTCCGGCCGCCCACGGAGAGGCTGTCCACCAGGGTATATTGGTAAAAGAGGTGGCCGATGGAACTGGTCGGGGAGGGGATGCTCAGGCTGTACACGGGGACGGTCTCCCGGTAGAAGTTCATCCGGAGCGTGGACGAACCGGTGAACTGCCTCAGGACGTTCTGCTGCTCCAGGCCGGAGATGCGGCTGGCCTCGACAATCTCCTTGTCCACAGGCGGTTCCAGGGCGTGGTACCGGTGGAGAACCGCTTCCGAAAGCAACAGGGGGACGTAGCCGGTGAAAGCCGCCGTATCCTTCCGTTCGGGGGCGAGGTCTCCCCGCTTGCGGTCCAGGTAACGGCCCAGCGCATGGTCCGCTTCCGACAGGGCCAGCTCCAGTTTGCTGTAGATGCGGGCCTGCCAGGGACCCTGGCTCTCGGGATCGTGCAAGGCGCGGCGTTCATGCAGGTTGTACAGGATGGACCGGACCCGGAAGGCCTCCGCGTCCGCTTCCCGTTCGCGATGCAGCTTGAAGTCAATCTCGTTGTCGGTGCCGGGCTGGACCGGGAAAGACTGCGTCGCGTAGCCCATGACCCCGGCGCTCACCTGCGACACGCTTTCCTTGTCGGCGGAGCTGATGTCGTAGAAACCTGTGGAATCGGAGAAGACTCCGTTCAGGGTCCCGTCGAAAAAGACCGTCGCATAAGGGATGCCCTCTCCGGAGGAGGCATCCGTCACCCGGCCATGCACCCGCGTGGTCTGGGCGGAGACCCAGGCCGGCGCGAGCAGCAAAAGGCACAACGCTATGAAGCGGACTTTTGACATAATCCACCAAATTTACGCATTTTCAGGCAATTTACCAACTGAATCAGCTGTAGAGCACATCCAGCAGCCATAATTTGGCCCTCTCCGGCAGGATGCGGACGAGCAAACCGACGGCCCCATAGTCGATGCGGGGAATGACGCGGACCGCCATATGCTTCTTTTTCAGTTGTTTGCAGATGGCTTTCCCGATGACTTCCGGGGCCATGCCGCCCAGTTCGTCCTGCTCGATCTTCTTCAGGTTCCGGTCCATGCGCGCCCGGTAGGGCGAGGCGGGATCCTGGGCCGCCCCCGTGAATTTCCGGGCCGCCGTGAAACCGGTGGCCACATCTCCGGGAAGGACGCTGCAGCACTCGATCCCGGTGCCCTTGAGTTCCATCTGCAGGGACTCGCTGAGGGACAGCAGGGCCGCCTTGGCTGCGGAGTAGAAGCCCTGGAAGGGGAGCTGGAGGATGGCCATCACCGAGGTGACGGTGACGATGCGGCCGAATCCCTGCCGGCGGAAGACCGGAAGGCAGGCCTGGATGGTCTTGAGGGAGCCGAAGAAGCAGGTCTCGAACTGGAAGCGGGCTTCCGCGTCGGTGGCCCCTTCCACCGGTCCGTAGATGCCGTTGCCGGCGTTGCAGACGACGGCGTCCAGATGACCCTGCTCGGCGACGATGTTCTCCACGGCTGCCTGCACGGAGGCTGCATCATTGACATCCAGCTGGATGGGGATGATGCGTGCGGCCGGCTTTTCCACGGTCCCGCGGCGGGAACCGGCATAGACGGTCAGGCCGGCTTCGGCCAGGAGGCGGGCCGTCGCGGCGCCGATGCCGCTGCTGCCGCCGGTCACGAGGACCACATTCACTTGGTTGGTTTCCATAATCCGGAACGGTTTACAAAGCTTTCAGGGACGGGCATTTCATAGACGGAGCGGCGAAGCAGGTCCTTGAAGTCCTGCAGGTCGCGGTAGCAGTCCTGTTCCTGGACGGAAATCACCTCCCCGATGCCCATCCGGGGATGCGTTCCGCGTTTGTTGAACATTTCGTGGAACAGGCGGACGAAGCGCACCCGGTAGTCGATGAGCCCGAGTGCGTAATAGAACCAGGAATTCCGGTCGAAAAAGCGGACCGGGACGATAGGGACGCGGGCCTTGCGGATGAGGCGGATGGCCGCATCCTGCCAGTCGCGTTCGCTGAGGGTCCAGTGTTCCCGGGGTTTGAGGTCGGCGACGGCCCCGGAAGGGAACAGGCACAGGGGACCGCCGTCCCGCAACTGCCCCAGGGCGCTCCGCACGCCGCTGATGCTGGTGCCGGACACGCCTTTGCTGGCGTCGGTGACGGGATTGACCGCCAGGAAATTCGGGGCCAGGCCGGGAATCCAGGTGAGCATCTCATTGACCATCACCTTCGTTTCCGGCCGCTGCTGTCCGAACAGATCCAGGAGGCAGATGCCGTCGATATGGCCGTAAATATGGTTGGCGATGACGATGAAAGGCCCTTCAGGCAGGCTCCGGAGCCGCTCCGCGTGCCCGATCCGGAAATCGATGCCGAGATCCTCCAGGATGCCGGCGGCGAACGGCGGACCGTACGGGACGCCGGCCCGGTCAATCCGGTCGTGCAGGGCGTTGACCTTAGAGATGCCGGTGACGTGCCCGGCCAGGTTGAACAACAACCTGCCTCTCCGCCCTGCAAAGACGGGAGAAAGCCTTTCGGCCGCCTCCTGCGCGGTGATGATGACCATCGGGGGCTATGACTGGGGATCGAAGGGCTTGGGGGGATCGATCCGCTGGAAATAGCGGATGTCCCGGCAGAAGCTGACGATGTAGAAGATGAACAGGATGGCGGCGACCACCACGGCGATGCCGTCCAGGATGCCGAAATCGAAGGCGTTGTGGAACAGGACCACCGGATACTTGATCCGGGAAAGTACCGGGAAATAGATGAACAGGGTGTTCACCACGATGGCGAGGAGGCGGAATTCGGTGGGGCCGAGGCCGGCGTAGGTCAGTCGGTGTTCCCCCTTGAGGTAGCAGTCGATATAGACATACACACTCAGCATCAGGTAGCCCACCAGCACGCCCATCATGAAGGTCATGTTCACCAGGGGGGACAGGCCCACACCCGTGAACATGATGCACTCATTGATGACATCCACGTTGTGGTCGATGAAAAAGCCGTACGTCTTCCGTTGGGTGTTGCGCACCCGGGCGAGGCTCCCGTCCAGCGAGTCGCCGAACCAGTTCACGACAAAGCCGAAGGAGGCGAGCCATAACCAGTTCAGGTTCAGGTTGGAAAGGGCGTATCCCGTCGCGACGATGACGGCGCCGATAAAGCCCACGAACGTGAGCATGTCCGAAGTGACCCAGGCGGGCATCCGCTCCGCCAGATAGACCAGGACTTTTTTCTCGAATGGATTCAATATTGAAGTTTGGATCCGATAGGCTTGTTTCTTCATAATTATTGCAAAACTAACATTTAATTTCGATATTCGCAAAATGAAAAAGATCCTGCTTCTTGTCGCGGCCTTCGTCGCCGTCCTGGCCTGCAAGGGCCCGAAAGATGCCGACAGTGAATACGCTGTTGACATGATCAAGAAAGGGGAGGCCATCCCCGCCTTCTCCCTGAAAGACCGCGCCGACGTGCTCCACACCCAGGCGGAGTTCGTCGGGAAGTACCTGGTCCTGGACTTCTGGGCGACCTGGTGCCCCGACTGCCGGGCCGACGTCCCCGCGATGAAGGAACTCTATGCCCAGTACGGCGACAAGGCCGCCTTCGTGGGCATCTCCTTCGATACGGATCCGGAAAAGCTCGATGCGTATGTGGCCGAGAATGAAATCGGCTGGCTTCAGCTGAGCGATTTCGTGAGCAAAAAGGAATCCACCCTGGCGGAGACGTTCCGCGTCAAGTGGATTCCGGCGATCTATCTGGTGGGACCCGATGGAAAGGTCATCCTCGGGACCGTGATGGTGAGCAAGTTAGCCCTCGCGCTGGAAGCGCTTTAGCTTGGCCTTGATGGCCCGCCAGCCCAGCTTGGCAAAGGAGTTGGCGTGGCGGTCGATCTTCTCGGGATACATTTCCTCGAAGGTGATGAGGATGCCGGAGTCCAGGACGTCGGCAAACTCGTCGTTGATGCCCGTCCCGAAATAGATCATGGAAGGGGAGAGGTTCATGTAGGTGTTCACCAGCGGGGGGATGTTCACGCCCAGTTTGGACACCTCGGCCTTGAGGATCTTGTAATTCTCCTTGTAATCCTTGCCGTTGAACAGCTTGTGGAACCGGCGCGGGTGATCGACCTTGATTTCCTTCCGGATGGTGATGAGGTCGGATTTCTCCCCGAAATACTTCTTCAGGAAATACATCACCATCTCCCGGGCCTCGGGCTCATAGTCGGGATAGATGGTCATCTTCCCGAAGAAATACTTGATCCGGTCCTTGTACAGCACGCCGAGGGCGGCGATCCCGTCGAAAAGGTTGTCCAGGGCATAGAGGCTCTTGGAACCGGATTTGGAACTCTGGTACTCGACCGACACGAAGGAGCGGCCCAGTTCCAGGGTGTGGGGCAGATAGTCCCGCAGGAACTTCCTCGAGAATTCGAACATGTGGGAGGATGTCAGGATGGGCTGGCCAAAACGGTCGTACACGGCCTCGTCGCACAGGCAGAACCGGTATCCGCCGATGATCTCCTCCTCCGCCGGATCCCAGAGGACGAGCTGGCGGTAGCCGTAGGCGGGATCGGTGTCGAACTTGTCGATGTCCAGGGGCTCCCCGGTGCCGCCGCCGTCATTCCGGAAGGCAATCTCCCGGAGGCGGCCGATTTCCCGGATCACGTTCACGGCGTCGGGTCCGACCACATACAGTTCGTTGCCGGCGCGGTTGGTCTGCCGCAGGAGCCGGTCCTGGTTGAGTTCCGCTTTCAGGAGTTCCCTGTCGACGGGGGGGATGATCTTTTTCATAAGAGGCAGGTTCAGTACAGGGGTTCGTCTTATAGGTTCATCACGTAATTCCGCAGCCATTCCGCCCACTCGGCCGGTTTCTTCGATTTGTCAAAGGTTTCCCAGGAGAGGGGTTTCCCGATCACGATCCGGTAGGTCTTGCCCTGTGCACGGTACATCTCGTCCACCAGCAGGATCATCGCCAGGGGGAATTTCTTGTTGATGCCGGTGATCCTCCCGATCCAGTCCACGAAATAGAACCGCCAGGAATTCCGGCCGTAGAAATGCATCGGGACGATGTCCCGGTGGGTTTCGATGCTCTTGGTGAGGAAGGTCTTCTTCCAGGGCATTTCCTGGATTATCCCTTTGATGCGGCGGGCGCAGATACCGGCAGGGAACATCAGGACCTGCTTGTCGGACTGGAAGATCCCCTCCGTCTGGGTCGAGAGGCTGCGGGCCTGGCCGCCAAACTTGTTGACCGGGACGAAGATGCCGTTGAGTTGCTTGAGGGCCATCAGGAAGTCATTGACCATGATGCGGATGTTGCCGTCGTAGGCCCGTCCGAAGATGGACACGATGGCCAGGGCGTCATGGCCTCCGAGGGGATGGTTGGACGCCACCGTGACCAGCCGGTCCTGCGGAATGTTCTCCAGCCCTTCCACCTGCAGGGTGACCCGCATGCGCTGCAAGGCGAACTCGGCGAACTCGACGCCGGTATAGCCTTCGCGGAAGATGCTGTTCAGGAAGTCCTCGTGCAGGATTTTCCGGGCCAGCCGGATGAGCCAGCGGGGGGTATTCTCCCCGAATTTGCCCTTGAGGATGGCTCCGATGTCGATCAGGTATTTGTCTGTATATGGCATAGATGCGCTCTCAATGATTTTGTAAAAATAACTATTTGGGCCGAAAAACGCAACTTTTTTTGTAACTTTGGCCGCATGAAACCAGCAACCCGGAAAAGAGTTTCCGAAGTACTTACGAAATTTGTGATGTTCTCCATCACCAGCGGCGTCGGCACGCTGGTGGACCTGGGTGTGCACTGGTGGCTGGCTGCCGCCTATTTCCCGGACTCCTACTGGTGGTCATTCTGGGTGGCGCCCCTGATTTCCTTTGAGCTGGCCGTCTTGACGAATTTCCTGATCGCTTATAACCTGGTCTGGCGGGAACGGATTTCCCATCGGAACACGCGTTCTTTCTTCCGCCATTATGCGGCCTACAACGCGACGGCGACGGGCGTTTTCTTCATCAAGCTCCTGGCCATGCAGGGCTTCCACCTGCTGCTCATCGCGCTGGGGTGGTTCCAGGACAAAAATTACGAACCCGTCCTGTGCAACATGCTGGCCCTCTGTGTATCGGGCTGCTTCAGCTTCGTGCTGAACGAGTTCGTAATCTTTAAGAAAGTGGAGAAGAAACAGGAGTAGCGGCTACTTCAGCACGCCCAGCTCCTTTCCTACCTTGATAAATGCGGCGATAGCCTTGTCCAGATGCTCCTTCCGGTGCGCTGCGGACAGCTGCACGCGGATGCGGGCCTGCCCCTTGGGCACGACCGGATAATAGAAACCGGTGACGAAGATGCCTTCCTCGGCCATCTTGGCGGCGAACTTCTGGGACAGGGGAGCGTCGTAGAGCATCACGGCGCAGATGGCGCTCTGGGTGGGCTTGATGTCGAAGCCGGCGGCCAGCATCTTGTCGCGGAAATAGTCCACATTGGCCTGGAGGCGGTCATGGAGCTCGTTGGACTCCTTGAGCATCTTGAACATCTCGATGCCCGCGCCGGCGATCATCGGCGGGATGGAGTTCGAGAACAGGTACGGACGGGAGCGCTGGCGGAGCATGTCGATGATCTCCTGCCGGCCGGTGGTGAAACCGCCCACGGCGCCGCCGAAGGCCTTTCCAAGGGTGCCGGTGAAGATGTCGATGCGGCCGTAACAGCCGAACTGCTCGGCGACGCCGTGGCCGGTCGGACCCACGACGCCGGCGGAATGGCTCTCATCGACCATCACCATCGCGTCATACTTCTCGGCGAGGTCGCAGATCTTGTCCATCGGGGCGACGTTGCCGTCCATGGAGAACACGCCGTCGGTGACGATGATGCGGAAACGGCAGGCCTGGGCCTCCTGGAGCTTGGCTTCGAGGTCGGCCATGTCGGCATTGGCATAGCGGAAGCGCTGGGCCTTGCACAGGCGGACGCCGTCGATGATGGAGGCGTGGTTCAGGGAATCGGAGATGATGGCGTCCTCGGCGGTGAGAAGCGGTTCGAACACGCCGCCGTTGGCGTCGAAGCAGGCGGCGTAGAGGATGGCGTCGTCGGTATGGAAATAATCGGCAATGGCCTTCTCCAGCTCCTTGTGGATATCCTGGGTGCCGCAGATGAAACGGACGGAGGACATGCCGTAGCCGCGCTCCTTCATCGTCTTCTCGGCCGCCGCGACGAGGCGCGGGCTGTCGGCCAGGCCCAGGTAGTTGTTGGCGCAGAAGTTCAGGGCCTTGCTGCCGTCCTGGAGGGTGATTTCGGCGCTCTGGGCCGATGCGATGTTGCGTTCCTTCTTGTAGAGACCGGCCTCCTCGATGGCTTTCAGCTCATCCTGGAGGTGCTTTTGGAATTTACCGTACATAGTATCTCGTGTTGTCTGTTTGTGATTTCAAATTTATGGAATTTCCGCCGAAATTGTATCTTTTTTTATGAAAAACTTATAAATTTGTACGACTTAATTGGAACTCACATGAAAAATGTCCTGGTCATAGGTTCCACCGGCCAGATCGGCTCGGAACTGACGATGAAAATCCGCCGCGAGATTCCCGGCAGCACAGTGGTCGCCGGGTATATACCCGGCGCTGAACCCAAAGGAATCCTGCTCGAAAGCGGTCCCGCCGAACTGGCCGATGTCCGCGATGCCGCCGGCCTCGCCGCCATTGTGGACAAGTACCGCATCGATACCATCTATAACCTGGCCGCCCTCCTGTCGGCCGTGGCCGAGAAAAAGCCCCTGCTGGCCTGGGATATCCAGATGAACGGCCTGCTGAACATCCTGGAAGTCTCCCGCGAGAAGAAGTGCGCCGTCTTTACGCCGAGTTCCATCGGCTCCTTCGGGCCCGAAACCCCGCACGTGGGTACGCCCCAGGATACCATCCAGCGCCCCCGCTCGATGTACGGCGTCACGAAGGTCGCCACCGAGCTCCTGAGCGACTATTATTTCCATAAGTATGGCGTGGACACCCGTTCCGTCCGCTTCCCGGGACTGATCTCGAACGTAACCCTGCCCGGCGGCGGCACCACCGACTATGCCGTGGAGGTCTATTACTCCGCCGTGAAAGGGGAGGAGTTCGTCTGCCCCATCGCCCCCGGTACCTATATGGATATGATGTATATGCCGGACGCCCTGGGCGCCGCCGTCCACCTGATGGAGGCCGATCCTTCCCGCCTGGTGCACCGCAATTCCTTCAACATCGCTTCCATGAGCTTCGAGCCGGAGACCCTTTTCGCCAAGATCCGCGAATACATCCCGTCCCTGAAGGTCCGTTACGAGGTCGATCCGGTCCGCCAGGCCATCGCGAACTCCTGGCCCGATTCCATGGACGACAGCTGCGCCCGCGCCGAATGGGACTGGAAACCCACCTACGACCTGGATTCGATGACGGTGGACATGATCGAATGCCTGCGGAAGAAGCTCCTCTAAGGCGATTAGAGAATGTTACGATTTGAATAGGAGAGAGGCTCATCAGGCCTCTCTCCTATTATTTTCATAAAATATGCGGTTTTTTGCTCCTTGTTTAATTGGAAATAACTAACGAGAATGTATATTGATTATCAATGTGTTACAAGAAAAAACAAAAAAATACTAAAAAAAGTTTATAAAAAATTTGTGAATTAGAAAAAAAGCCGTACCTTTGTATTCGGAATGAGCAAGCAAGGTTCTCTTGACCCAATCATTCTATTGGTTATTAGTTTTAGTGTTATTAATTATGTGGTTAGTAGAGCGTCCGCCTGTGACAGGCCGACGTTTCTTTTTTATACCCGGGAGCCGGGTATAAAAAAGAAAGTTTACCCCCTGCGCTTCGCGCTGCCCCCCAGGGGGCCTGATGAAGGGGCTGCGCCCCCTCAAACACCCCAAGTCGCTTCGCTCCGAATTCTTCCCGGGTATAAAAAAGAAAGTTTACCCCCTGCGCTTCGCGCTGCCCCCCAGGGGGCCTGATGAAGGGGCTGCGCCCCCTCAAACACCCCAAGTCGCTTCGCTCCGAATTCTTCCCGGGTATAAAAAAGAAAGTATACCCCCTGCGCTGAGCGACCTTTCTGTCATTCCGAATAACCTTTCTGTCATTCCGAGCGAAGCGAAGGAATCTTTATGACAGAGATCTGTATATATCGAGCGGATATTCATATTAATGTTTTGGTTTTCGTGGCTGGATGCTCCGGCTCCATGCGTCTTTCAGCGGCTACGCTTGGTCGGGAAGGCGCTTGACGGCGAACTCGCTCAGTTAGTCCCGCGAGCGGGCCTAACTAGCGCTCAAACAGGCGCCGTCATCCCTGACGGGCACGCGCCTTCCCTCCCGCTCGCTGTCGCTGAAAGCCGAATTCCGCCGGAACACCCAGACCCGCTGACGGGGATTTAGTGATAAAAAGCAGGAATCGCAAGAGATCCCTTCGTCGGTCTGCGACCTCCTCGGGATGACAAGAAAAGAACGACCTCCTCGGGATGACAGAAGAATGTCATTCCGAGCGGAGCGAAGGAATCTCTTGAGTATCAGAGGAGACTGAGGGAAATGTCTACTGAACCGAGTCGATGCGGGCCTGGTAGAAGGCGCGGAGGTCGGACCAGGCGTAGTAGGGGAAAGTGTCCGTAGGGATGGGGAGGGTGACTTCGAAGCCGTTCAGGAGGCATTTCACGAGGATGCCGGAGGCATCGGCGGCTTCCGGGACGGGGCGGTAGAAGACCAGCTGGATGTTCGAGGCCTTGCAGGTTTTCCAGTTCTGGTAGCAGTCCTTCACGGCATAGGGGTCTTCGGGGTCGAGATCGGCACCGTCGAGGCCCATCAGCACGGTCAGGGGACCGATGTAGGAGTCGTGGCCGAAGCGGAGGTCGGCAACACGGTCAGAGGAGCCGTCCAGGACGGCATCGGCCTTCCGGATGATGTCCTGGAGGATGGGGATGGTCTTGTATTGGTCGGAGAAAACCCAGGAATAGGAGCCCAGGTTGTCGGATTCCCAGTTCCGGACGATGTCTTCGTCGGTGATGATGTTCCCCAGCATCCCTTCGTGGTTGATGCTCGGAAGGGACGTGTACATGTTAATCAGGTGATCGGCGACCCGGCGCATCCTGCGGGGAAGGCCTTCGTGGGAGCGGAAGAAGCGGGAGAGCACCTGGGAACGGAGGGTGGTGTCCCGGGGGAAGGCGTCACGGTTCTTCTCATACCGGGGCGTCGCCTTGGGCCATTCGCGGTAGGCGGGATTCTGTTTGTCGCCCGGGACCACGCCGTCCAGCGTGAAACGGGAGGACTGCTCGCGGATCTCGATGAGCGGGTTGCACTGTACGAGTTCCTGGCAGAAAGCTGACATGCTGAGCACGCAACGTCCTGACAATGAGGAGATGGCAAGTACGTTTCCGCCTTTCAAGAACACATCCGGGAAGCGCTCGTACATCGTGCGGGCAATCTGCTGGTGCTGCTGCCAGCCCAGGTCCGTGAGTTCGCTGATGCCGGTCATCAGTTCCTGCTTGTTCTCGATGAAACGCGTATAGAACGCCTCGCCTTCTTCGGTCATGAGTTGCTGGTCGTGGGCCTCCAGCAGCAGGGTGTCCAGCTGCGTGTAGAGCCGGTCGTTCCAGTAATAGCGGGAACCGTGCCGGGCATAGACGGAGATGTAGAACGGTTTGTACCCCTGCGGCGCAGGTGTGATGGATTCCATCTTGAACCCGTACGGATAATCGGTGCCGTAGGCTTTTCGGGGATCGGCCTGGAGCTGTTCCAGGGCGGGAACATTCTGGGCGAGAGCGCCCACGGCACAAAGTGCTGTCAGGAAGGTGGCAAGGATGCGTTTCATATCGGGGAGGAATTGGTTTACAGTAGTTTCAGGAGGGCTTCATAGACTTTTTGCACCGGGAAGCCGACGACATTGAAATAGGAGCCGTCAATGCGGGTGATTCCGGCATAGCCGATCCACTCCTGGATGGCGTAAGCGCCGGCCTTGTCAAAGGGCCGGCAGGTATCGACATAATAAGTGATCTCTTCGTCGGTGAGATTCTTGAACCAGACCTCGGTGGTGTCCGTGAAGGTCTCCTCGCTTCCGGTTGTGCGAATGGTGACGGCGGTCGTGACATGGTGCTCGCGTCCGGAGAGGTCGCGAAGCATCCGGATGGCATCTGCCCGGTCCTTGGGCTTGCCCAGGATTTCACCGGGGCGACCGCCGGCCGGAGGGAGGATGACCATCGTGTCGGCCGTGATGAGGATTTCGTTGTCCGCGAGGGGACGGTGGAAGCCGTGGGACTTGCCGACGGACATCAGCCGCGGCACCTCGTCGTAGGGTGTGTCCGGGCTAAAGCGTTCGTCGAAGTTATTCCTTGTATCGACCTCGAAATCAACATTCAGGCCGGTAAGAAGCTCACGCCTCCGGGGGGAGTTGCTTCCGAGGATGATCCGTTTGCCTTTCAGGTCCATCGGCTAGAACTTCCGTTTGTATTCCGCCGGGTCGAAGGTCCAGTTCCCCTGTTCGCGCAGCGTCTTTTCAATGACTTCCCGGAGGCAGCCCCGGCCGCCGGGTTTGGTGGAGATGATATCGGCGACGGCTTTCACCTCGTCCACGGCATCGGCCGGGCAGACGCCGCAACCGCAGGTCTGCATCACCTCGATATCCGGGACATCGTCCCCGAAATACATCACTTCTTCCGGTAACAGGTTGTAACTCTCACAGTACATGTGGAATTCATCCATCTTGTTCCGGCAGTGAAGATAGACGTCTTCCGGCTTGATGCCGCTCGTGACCATCCGTTTCCGGATGGTTTCGGAACTGCCGCCCGTGATGACGGCGACCGGGTATCCGTGCATCACGGCCATGCGGATGGCGAAGCCGTCCTTGGCGTCGTAGATGCGGAGCAGGTCTCCCTCGCTCGTGCACAGGACGCTTCCGTCGGTGGCGACGCCGTCGATGTCAAAGGCGAAGGCTTTGATCATGACTTGCTGCCGCCGATGGGGCCGAAGGAACCGAGGTCGAAGGTGCTGCCGGGCTTAGGGTTGCCGCCGTTGCCGTTGAGGTCGATGACGCCGAACTGGGCCTCGTACTTGGAAATATTGTCGAACAGGGCGTTCATCAGGCGCTTGGCGTGCTCCGGGGTCATGATGATGCGGTCGCCGACCTGGGCCTTGGGCAGGCCGGGCAGGGTGGTGGCGAAATCCATCACGAACTCGCTGCGGGAGTGGGAGATGATGGCGAGGTTCGAATAGGAGACCTTCGTCTGCGGGGTGAGCTCGATGCTGATCTGGTTCTGCTGGGGTTTGGCGTTGTTGTTATCCATAATTGACGTGTTTACAGTTTCACTTTCGCAAATTTAATAAAAATTCCGTATTTTTGTAAGATTAAAAGAAGTGTTATGGAATTAGCTGCGAAGTACAATGCCGCGGAAGTGGAAGATAAATGGTACGCCTATTGGCTGGACCACAAGTTCTTCCATTCCGAACCCAATGAAAAGGAACCCTATACCATCGTGATCCCGCCGCCCAACGTAACGGGCATCCTGCATATGGGTCACGTATTGAACAATACCCTGAACGACGTCCTGATCCGGAACGCCCGCATGCACGGCAAGAATGCCTGCTGGGTGCCGGGCACGGACCACGCTTCCATCGCCACCGAGTCCAAGGTGGTCGCGAAGCTCAAGGCCCAGGGCATCTCCAAGGAGGACATCGGCCGCGAGGCCTTCCTCAAGCACGCCTGGGAATGGAAGGAAGAGCACGGCGGCATCATCCTGCAGCAGCTGCGCAAACTGGGCTGCTCCTGCGACTGGGACCGCACCCGTTTCACGATGGAACCGGCTCTGTCCGAGGCGGTTATTAACACCTTTGTCTATTTCTACAAGAAGGGATGGATCTACAAGGGTGTCCGGATGGTGAACTGGGATCCCGAGGCCCTGACGGCCGTGAGTGACGACGAGGTGATCCACAAGGACACCAAGAGCCATTTCTATCACCTGAAGTATTACATTTCCGACGGCCAGGGGAATCCCACCGACCAGTACCTGGTGATCGCCACCACCCGTCCGGAGACCATCATGGCCGATGCCGCCATCTGCGTGAACCCCAAGGACGAGCGCCATTTCTGGCTCAAGGGCAAGAAGGTCCTGATCCCCCTCATCAACCGGGAAATCCCTGTGATCGAGGACGATTACGTGGAGATGGATTTCGGTACCGGCTGCCTGAAGGTGACTCCGGCGCACGATGTGCACGACTACGAGATCGGCCTCCGTCACAACCTTCCCATCCTCGAGATCATCGACGACCACGGGAAACTGAACGAGAAGGCGCAGATCCTGGTGGGCGAGGACCGTTTCGTCGCCCGCAAGAAGATCGTGAAGATGCTGGAGGAAGCCGGAAACCTGCTGAAGGTGGAAGACTACACCTCGCCGGTGGGCTATTCCGAAAGGACCGACGCCGTCATCGAGCCCAAGCTCTCCGCCCAGTGGTTCCTGAAGATGGAAACCCTCGCGAAGGTCGCCCTGGAGACGGTCGAGAGCGGGCGCACGAAATTCATCCCCGAGCGCTATGTCAATACCTACCGCCACTGGATGGAGAACGCCCACGACTGGTGCATCTCCCGCCAGCTGTGGTGGGGCCAGCGGATCCCCGCATACTACCTCCCGAACGGCCAGTACGTGGTGGAACCTACACCTGAAGCGGCGCTTGAGGCCGCCAAGGCTATCTGCCCGGATATCAAGATGGAAGACCTTCGTCAGGACGAGGACGTGCTGGATACCTGGTTCAGCTCCTGGCTCTGGCCCATCTCCGTCTTCGACCCCGAACTGCCCGGTCATCCGGACCACAAGCCGAACAAGGACCTGGACTATTATTATCCCACGAGCGACCTCGTGACCGGCCCGGACATCATCTTCTTCTGGGTGGCCCGCATGATCATGGCCGGCGAGGAGTTCATGGGCCGGGAACCGTTCTCCAACGTGTATTTCACCGGCATCGTCCGCGACAAGATCGGCCGGAAGATGTCCAAGACCCTGGGCAACTCCCCGAATCCGCTTGACCTGATCGCCACCTACGGCGCGGATGCCGTCCGCATCGGCATGCTCCTGTGCTCCAGCGCCGGCAACGACATCTTCTATGATGAGGCGCAGATCAAGCAGGGCGCTGCCTTCTGCAACAAGATCTGGAACTCCTACCGCCTGGTGAAGGGCTTCTCCGTGGATGATTCCATCGCCCAGACCCCGGCCGCGGCCGCCGCGATCCGCTGGTTCGATGCGAAACTGAGCGAAACCGTCGCCCAGGTGGAGGACCATTACCGCAAATTCCGCATCTCCGACGCCCTGATGGCCATCTACAAGCTGTTCTGGGACGATTACTGCGCCTGGTACCTGGAGGCCATCAAGCCGGCTTTCGGCCAGCCTGTGGACCGCGCGACCTACGAAAAGACCCTGGTTTACTTCGAGGCCCTGCTGAAGCTTATCCATCCGGTGATGCCGTTCATCACGGAGGAACTGTGGCAGAACATGGAGGACCGGAAGGAAGGGGAGACGATCATGTATGCCGCTGCCCCCACCGTCCAGCCGTACGATCCCGCCGTGCTCGTGAACTTCGAACTGGCCGAGGAGGCCGTGAACGGCGTCCGCGGCATCCGCAACCAGAAGAACATCGGCCCGAAGGAAACCCTCGACCTCAAGATCAAGGGCGACTTCCCGGCCGACGTCCTCCCGGTGATCGAGAAGATGGGCAATGTGCAGGTGGAAACCGTGGCCGATTTCGGCGCTGCGCAGGGAGTCGGATTCATGGTCCGGACCTATGAAATGTTCGTCGCCCTCAGTGGCCTGGTGAATGTCGCGGAAGAGATCGCGAAGCTCGAGAAAGAACTCGCTTACCAGCAGAAATTCCTCGCCGGCGTCCGCGGAAAACTCGCCAACGAGCGCTTCGTAGCCAATGCTCCGGCCGCCGTCATCGAAAACGAGCGGAAAAAGGAGTCGGATTCCCTCTCCAAGATTGAAAGTCTGGAGTCTCAGCTTAAAGCGCTGAAAAATAGCTAATAAAACAAAATTGTTTATCGTGCTAACATTTTTGTTATGACGCATTTTGAGGTCTCTTTCCCCGTCCGGTACTACGAAACCGACCAGATGGCGGTGGTGCACCACTCCAATTACATCCGCTATTTCGAGATCGCCCGGAACGCCATGATGGTGGACTGGGGTTTCCCGATCGAGCGGTGCGAAAACGAGTATGGCGTGATGATTCCCATCGTCTCGGTCGAGTGCCGGTTCAAGCATCCGGCGCGGATGGGGGATGTCCTCACGGCCGTGGCGGAGATCGACCGGGTCCCGCTGGCGAAACTCGTCGTCCGGCAGGCCGTCCTGAACCAGAACGGGGAGGTCTGCGCCGATGGTTCCGTCACCCTGGGCTTCATCGACTCGAAGACCTTCCGGCCGGTTCCCTGTCCCGAGGTCCTCACCACGATTATTGAACAACATCTAAACGACAAGTAATATGCTCATCATGTATCCCCTGATGATCGGAACCTGGGAGATCGTCGCCATCGTGCTCGTGGTGCTCCTGCTGTTCGGAGGCAAGAAGATTCCTGAACTGATGAAGGGACTTGGCCAGGGTGTCAAGAGTTTCAAGCAGGGAATGAACGAGGTGGAGAAGGAAATCAAGGACGTCGATCAGGAAGAGAAGAAGTAGTGGCTGCCCAGGACGGTGAAATGTCCTTCTGGGACCATCTGGATGTGCTGAGGGGGACCCTGTTCCGCTCGGTCATCGCCATCGTCCTTGTCTCCGTGGTTTTCCTGGCCCTGCCGGAGCAGCTGTTCAAGGCCGTCCTCTGGCCCACGACCCCGGATTTCCTCCTGTACCGGTGGCTGGGGCTGGATTTCTCGATGTCCCTGATCAACATCGAGGTTTCGGCCCAGTTCTTCGTCCATCTGAAGATCTCCATCCTGATGGGAATCATTGTCGCATTCCCATTCATTATCTACGAAATCTGGAAATTCATCGCCCCGGCCCTGTATGAGAACGAGAAGCGGGCGGTCCGGAAGGCGTTCGGGATGTCGTCGTTCCTGTTTTACCTGGGCGTCGCCGTCGGGTATTTCATCGTCCTGCCGGTGTGCCTGATGTTTTTCATGAACTATACGGTGAGCGACGCGGTGCAGAACACCATCTCCCTGGGCTCGTACATCTCCCTGTTCACCTCGATGGTGTTCCTGATCGGCCTGCTGTTCGAGTTTCCGACCGTTGTGCTGGTCCTGTCCCACCTGGGCGTCCTGACCCGGAAACAGTTGCGGGGATTCCGGAAATCCGCCTTTGTGGTCATCCTGATCCTGGCGGCCCTGATCACCCCGAGCGACCCCTTCTCGATGTTCGTCCTGAGCATCCCGCTGTACGGACTGTATGAATTCTCCATCCTGGTTTGCAAGAAAGAAGATGATATCACTGAATAATATTACGGTAGCCTACGGGAGTTTCACCCTCCTGGACGATGTCAGCGTCCATATCAGCGAAAGCGACAAGATCGGCCTCGTCGGCAAGAACGGGGCCGGGAAGTCCACGCTGATGAAGCTGATCACGGGGGAGCAGAGCCCCACCCAAGGGCATATCGACATGCCGGCGGACCTCCGCATCGGCTACCTCCCGCAGATCATGGAACACCACCGGGGCCGGAGCGTCATCGACGAGGTGATGACGGTCTTCGACCACCTCCATGAAATGGAGCGGGAACTCGAGAAAATCAATATTCAACTTGCCGAGCGTACGGATTATGAATCAAATGATTACGCGCGGTTAATTAATCGGTTGAATGAAATAAATGACCGGCTGGCGCTGGAGACGGGGGAGTCCCCGCGCGTGCAGGCGGAACGGACTCTTTTCGGCCTCGGATTCAAGGAAGAGGAGCTGGACCGGAAGACGGAAACCTTCAGCCAGGGCTGGAACATGCGCATCGAACTCGCGAAGGTCCTGCTGGCGCATCCGGACGTCCTGCTGCTGGATGAGCCCACGAACCACCTGGACATCGAGTCCATCGAGTGGTTCGAGGATTACCTGAAGGCTTTCCGCGGGTCGCTCCTGCTGGTTTCCCACGACCGGAAGTTCCTGGACAATGTCACCACCCGGACGGTGGAGATCCTCCTGGGGCATATCCACGACTATAAAGTACCTTACAGCCAGTATGTTACGCTGCGCTCGGAACGGATCGCCCAGCAGACGGCCGCCTACGAGAACCAGCAGCGGATGATCGAGAAGACCGAAGATTTCATCAATCGGTTCCGCTACAAGCCTACCAAGTCCAACCAGGTGCAGTCCCGCATCAAGGCCCTGGAGAAACTGGACCGGATCGAGATCGACGAGACGGACGACGCGAAACTGAACCTCCGTTTCCCGCCGGCCCAGCGTTCGGGGGACATCGTCTTCAAGGGAACGGACCTGACCGTCGGTTATCCGCAAAAGATCGTCTTCCGGGATGCCGGGATCGAGATCAAGCGCGGCGAGAAGGTCGCCCTCATCGGACGGAACGGCGAAGGGAAGACCACCCTGATGCGGGTCATCATGGGGGAACTGGATCCGGTGTCCGGCGAGGCGAAGGTGGGACACAATGTCCATATCGGCTATTACGCACAGAATCAGGAAGATATCCTCGATAAGAACGAGACCGTGTTCGGCACCCTGGACCGGATTGCGGTGGGGGAGATCCGGACGAAACTCCGGGACCTGCTGGGCGCCTTCCTCTTCAAGGGGGAGGACATCGACAAGAAGGTTTCCGTCCTCAGTGGCGGCGAACGCGCCCGGCTCGGGATGGCCAAGCTGATGCTCCAGTCCTACAACGTCCTCGCCCTGGACGAACCCACCAACCATATGGACATCCGCTCCAAGGACCGGCTGAAACAGGCCCTGCAGGCCTTTGACGGCACGCTCATTGTAGTGTCCCATGACCGGGACTTCTTGGACGGGCTGGTGGACAAGCTCTACGAGTTCCGGGACGGGAAGGTGAAGGAACACCTGGGCGGTGTCTCCGACTTCCTGGCCAAGCGCAAGCTGGAGAGCCTCCAGGAGCTGGAACGCCGGGCCGCACCGGAGGAAAAGCCGGCGGACGTGAAAAAGGTCCAGGCCCAGGAATCCTTCCAGGCCCGCAAGGCCGTTTCCAAGGAATTGCGGAAGCTCCAGAACCGGGTGGACTACCTGGAAAAGGAGATCGGCAAGCTGGAAAAGCGGCAGGCCGCCATCGAAAAGGTGCTGGCCGCCCCGGGGAAGGAGGATGACGTGATGGAACTGACCCGGGAGTACCTGGAGAACAAACGCAGTCTGGATGCGTTCACGGAAGAGTGGAGCACCCGGATGGAAGAACTGGAAAACAATTAAAGGACAAATGCATATGAAAAGAGCACTTTTTACCATTGCTGCGCTGGTCCTGGTTACGCTGGGCCTTTCCGCACAATCTTTGTCCGCCGAACTGACCGACAAAGATATCCCCGTATCTGAGTTCAACAGCATCGATGTCTCCGACAGTTTCGACGTGACCGTTTCCCGTGGCACCTACGGCGTCCGGCTCACGGTGGACAAGAACCTGGCTCCCTATGTGGAAATCTACGTCAAGGCGAAGACCCTGTACCTTTCCTATGACGAGAAGTCGGTTCCGAAAGATGTCAAGAAACTGTATAAGGGGAAGGGCGGCCTGACCCCGATGTTCCGGGTCGTCGTCTATACGCCTGAACTCCAGTCGGTTTCCCTTGCCGACAATGCGACCTTCACGGCCCTGGAAGAGTTCCTGGCCAACAAGTTCGAACTGACTGCCACCGGAAAATCCCTGGTCAAGAACCTCTCGGTATCCGCCTCCTCCGCCAAGGTCATCCTGAAAAAAAACGCGGCGGCGACCGTTACGCTCCGGACCGAGCGCGGCGTGGAAGTCTCCACGGACAACAATGCCAACCTCAAGATGAACTTCTCCGGAAACGAGCTGGCCCTGAACACCGAAGGTTCTTCCGTGGTGGTTGCCGATGGTTCCTGCACCTCCATCAACAGCGTCTCTTCCGGTTCCTCCCAGGTCAGCGTGGTTTCTGATAATACGGAGAAGGTGGACCTGAATGCCGAAGGCGCTTCCAAGGTCACCCTGACGGGCAAGGCCACCGAGATGACCGTGAAGGGTTCCCGGAATTCCACGGTCGATGCGTTCTCGATGCCGGTCGAGACCGTCGAAGCCACCCTTGCCAACTCGTCCAGCGTAACGGTGACTGTCTCCAAACAGATCACGGCCTCCCTCGTGGGCGGCAGCGCCCTCTATTACAGCGGAACGCCGGAATTCCGGATCAAGAAAATTGTGAAATCCACCCTCGCCCCTTACGGAACGAAATAATGCAAATCTTTGACAGCCATGTCGATACCCCGTCTCAACTGATCCGTCTCAGGAACATCGGGATCGACAACCGATACGGGCACGTCGATTTCCCCAAGCTCAGGCGCGGGGGAGTCGGCGGCTCTTTTTTCGCCCTCTATACACCGGCGGAGATGGCGCCGGACGCTGCGACGCGCTATGCCCTGGAAATGATTTCCGCGGTCTATGACGCCGTGGATGCCAATCCGGATTACGCGGCCCTGGCCTTTTCCCCGGAGGAGGCCGCGAAAAATGCGAAGGACGGACTGATCTCCGTCTTTATCGGGATGGAGAACGGAGCGCCCATCCAGCGGTCCCTTTCCCTCCTGCGGACCTTTTTCCGCCTGGGCGTCAGTTATGTCACGCTCACGCACAACGGCGACAATGCCATTGCGGACAGCGCCGCTGACGGAACCCATTGGCACGGCCTCAGCCCCTTCGGGGAGGAGGTCGTGGCTGAGATGAATGCCCTGGGGATGATGATTGACCTGTCCCACGCCTCAGATGAGACTTTCTGGGACTGCATCCGCCTCTCTAAGGCGCCCGTGATTGCCACGCATTCCTGCTGCCGGGCACTTTGCAGCCATCGGCGCAACCTGACCGACGATATGTTGAAAGCGCTGGCGGATAAAGGCGGGTACGTGGGCATCAATTTCTATCCGGCCTTCCTGTCGGAGCGCTTCCTGTCGGATCCGGCCGATGCCGCCCTGTTCGACGAAGGGGAGAAGGTGGAAGCCGCCTTCATCCAGGACCCTTCCGACATCTCGCGTGTCCGGGCTTGGGAGGCGATGCAGGACCGGCTGGAGCATCTGTGGCGTCCGGGTATTTGCGAGATAGTAGACCATATCGATCATGCCGTGGAGATTGCCGGCATCGACCATGTGGGGATCGGTTCAGATTTCGACGGCATCCTGGTGCCGCCTGCCGGGCTGGAAAATGTATCGAAAATCGGGAGCATCTTCGACGAGATGCGTCGTCGCGGTTATGCTGAAAAGGATATCGAGAAGGTGGCCGGCCGGAACCTGATGGCGGTGATGCGCAGGATCGGGAAAGAGGCCGATTTGGAACGGTAAAAGGGCCCTTTTGAGGCCCTTTGGGGATTGAAACAAAAAAGTTATAACGTTTAACTTTTTTGTTTCATTTCTTTTATATCAAGCATTTAAATCTTCAATGATAGCGAGGCGCAGAAAATCGAGCGCAGACGCCGCGAAGCGCTCGATATTGCGCTTCCTGTCGTTCTTGAAGAGCTTTTTGACGGTCTTTGTCCCCTTCGGACCGGCCACGCCGATCCATACTGTGCCCACCGGATTGAAGGCGTCGCCGTCCGGTCCGGCCAGTCCGGTCGTGGAGACGGCGAAGTCGCTGCCGGTTACGCGCCGGACTCCTTCCGCCATCGCCGCGGCCACCTCGCCGCTCACAAGTCCGCACTTTTCGATCGTGTCTGCGGGAACGCCCAACACCTGTTCCTTGACCGAAACCGCATAGGAGGTAACGGATCCCAAGTAATAGGTCGAGGAGCCGGGAACGGAGGTGATCAGGTGCGAGATCATCCCGCCGGTGCAGGATTCCGCGACGCTGAGGGTCTTTCCCGAGGTCTTCAGAAGGCGTCCGACCGTTGCCTCCAGCGTGTCGTCCTGGTCCGAATAAACCTTGTTTCCGAGGATTTCCTTGAGGCGGGCCACTTGTTCCTCCACGCGGGCCTTCATATCCTCCCCGTTGCCGCCATAGATGGACAGCCGGAGCCGGATGCCGGTGAGCGGATGAGGCAGATAGGCGAGGTGCATATCGGCCGGGAGAGCATCTTCCCAGGGCGCAATCAATTCTGAAAGAGCGGATTCGGCCATTCCATAGACCATCAGGCTCCGGTGATGGATGGTGTCCAGGGGGGCGTGGGCCCGGATATCCTCCATTACGGAAGGGATCGCGCCGACGGCCTCGAAGGGAACACCTGGAAGGGCATACAGCGTGGCACCTAAACTGTTCTCCGGGAACCGGAACACCATGATCGGGGCAGTTCCCAGCCGGTTAGGGATGACCTCGCAGCGGTCCGGGACCATCGCCTGGGCACGGTTGCTTTCCAGCATATCCAGGCCGCGGTTGTGCAGGATGTCGCGGATGATGGCCAGCTGCCCGGCGTGCTCGACATACCCGGTGCTGCCGGAAAGCTCGGCCAGGACGCCCTTGGTGATGTCGTCCTTGGTGGGGCCGAGGCCGCCGGTGGTGATGACGATATCATTGACCGTCAATTCGTTCCGGAGGTTGTTCAGGATTTCGTTCCGGTTGTCCCCGATGGAGAGCATGCGGGTGACGCGGATGCCGGCCTCTTCGAGGGCGACGGCAATCCGAGAGGAATTGGTGTCCACCACCTGGCCGATGAGGATTTCATCGCCGATGGTGCAGATGGATGCTTGGATCATGATGGTTGGGAAGGATGGTCGATGGCCTTCAGGAGTATCTTGGCGGTACTCAGGACCTTTCCCCGGATTCCCTGGGCTACCTCGATAAGGGAAGCGCCGGCTTCAAGCAGGGAAAGGGCCTCTTCCGGCGAGGCGATGGCGCCGGAACCGATGATGGGCACGCGTCCTTGGGTATAGGAAGCGCAGAAACGGACCTTGTCCACACCCGGGGCCACGATGCCGTCCATGCCGGACATCCGGCAAAAATCCAGGATCCGGGACACCTGTTCCTCCGAATGGGTCGGCGACAGGCGCATCAGGATGGGTTTATAGCGTTCGTAGCAGAGGCGCAGGTTCAGCAGTTCATCCAGCAGTCCGGTCCAGTCCGAGAAGTCATCCAGGGAAGACAGGCCGTTTTCCAGGTTGACATCGACGATGAACAAGTCCGCAAAGTCGTACAGGAGAGAGAATTGGCGGATGATGGTATCGAGGGCGGATTCGCCGGAGGAAGCGTCTGCACGCAGTTCTACGGCGGCGATGATCGGGGATTTGCGGTCCTTGAGCCGATGGGCAACCTCCGGGAGGGGCATCTCGCCCGGGATGAGGCCGGTAAAGCTGAAGCCGATGCTCTCGCATTCGTCCAGGAGGTTCGCCTGCTGTTCCAGAACCGGGGCCAGGCCCACGGGATGCGCGAAGCGGATGCCGAACAGTTCCCGGGCCAATGCCGGATGCTCCCTCCTGTATAACAGGCGGTTCCAGAGCCGGAAACCCGGAATGCGGCGCATCCACAGGAAACGGCGGGTACAGGATTGGAGGCTGTTCATCATCTCGTCCGTTTGACCCTGCAAAGATAGCAAATCTTATTGGAACTCGTCGAAAGTATTGTCATCATAGAAGACGAGAATCTTGGAAACGCGACGTGGCGGCGTCACGGCCGAAAATACGGGATTCTCAGGGGGATCACTTTTGTACATCCGTCCTTTGCCCGTCAGGAGCCAGTCCATGCTGATATCGGGGAAATGCACGGCCATCGCCTCAAGGAAATCGAATCCGGGCTTGTTGCGGCCGGACAGGATATGGGAAATGCCGGCCCGTGCGACGCCCAGCCTGTCGGCGAGTTGCGCCTGCGTGATGTTTTCTGCGTCCAGGAACTGTTGAAGGCGTTTATCCATCTTGGTATTCTTAGGTGTTACAAAAGTAACGAATCTAAAGTAAAAATACAAGTATCGTACAAGGGGTAAAATGGGATAGGGAAGTGCGTGATACTGGTTGAAGTATATTGAAGTATTAATTTCGATAGTAGTTATAAACCACTGATAAATAGGTGAATAAATAATAGATAATGCAAGAAAATGACGCGATTTCAGGTTTAGGTGTGACTGTTGATGTGTTTATCTAAATGTATAATTTTGATAATATGTAATAAATAACTGATTATCAGCACATTAAAAAGTACACGATTTTATTATAACGAATGCTTATGTTTAAAACTGTGACCAATGTGGAAAACCGGGGTGGACGAGTAAGATAGTTTACACTTGTAAACAAGTATTTACACAAAATGGAACGGGAAAAGACAGGCTCATCGAGATTTCGGAATTCGTGCAGAATTGTGTAACTTCGCGCTGAAATTGAAAAGACAGACATGATACCTGAAATCCATATTGAGGATTACAACTACCCGTTGCCGGACGAACGCATTGCCAAGTATCCGCTTCCGGAACGGGATTCTTCCAAGCTTCTCCATTATAAGGACGGACACGTGGACGAGTCCGTTTTCCGGAATCTCCCCGATCTCTTGCCCGAAAATGCACTGATGGTTTTCAATGACACCAAGGTGGTTCCTGCGCGGATGCATTTCCAGCGCGCGACCGGTGCCCACATCGAGATCTTCTGCCTGGAACCGGTCAACCCGGTAGAATACGCCACGGCGTTTGCGGCGACGGAGACCTGTACCTGGAAGTGCGTCATTGGCAATGCCAAAAAGTGGAAAGACGACGTCCTCACGCTGTTCAGGGCGGAGGATACACCCGATATGGGCTTGGAAGCCAGGCTGTTAACCCGGGAAGGCCAGACCGGTGTGGTGGAATTCACCTGGACGGACGGTTCTCCTTTCTCCCGCGTCCTGGAAGTCTGCGGAACGGTACCGATTCCGCCGTATCTGAACCGGGAATCGGAAAAAATCGACCTGGAGCGCTATCAGACGCTGTATGCCCATATCCGGGGTTCCGTGGCTGCGCCGACGGCCGGCCTCCATTTTACGGAAGATGTCCTGAACCGGATCAAGGCCAAGGGAATCGATATGGAAACCGTCTGCCTGCACGTCGGTGCGGGTACCTTCCTTCCGGTCAAGAGTTCCCTGGTCTCGGAACATCCGATGCATCGCGAACCATTTGTAGTAAAACTTCAACTCTTGAAGGATATCTGCAAGATGAACAGGACATTGATTGCGGTTGGAACAACCTCGGTGCGGACCTTGGAATCCCTCTATTACGTGGGGGTAAGCTGCATCGAGAAGGGGATGCCGGAGGACGTTCCCCAGTGGGCGCCGTATGAGCGGGAGTATCCCTACAGCACGCAGGAATCCCTCCAGGCGATCATCGATTATCTGGAGCGGAACAACCTGACGGAGCTGAAGATCGGCACCCGCATCATCATCGTTCCGGGTTTCCGGTTCCGTCTCGTGGACAAGATGGTCACGAATTTCCATCAGCCTGAAAGCACCCTCATCCTGCTGGTGTCGGCCTTCGTGGACGGGGACTGGCGGACGATCTATGATTATGCCCTCGCAAACGGGTTCCGTTTCCTGAGTTACGGGGACAGTTCCTTGCTGGAGCGCGCTTGACATTTTGCCTCCAAATGCGTAAATTTGCATGATTAAAGATGATACGATTATGGATTTGACGCCTTACGAGGATATCGCTCCCTATAATGATGAAGAGGCGGCCGCCGCCCTGGCGAAAGTCGCCGACCATCCCAACATTCCCTGGATTTCCAAATACATCTTCTCCAACCAGCCGGAGACCTATCTCGGGAACATCCTGAAGAACATCCACAGCGTGGATGAGTTCCAGCGCCTGGTGATGTCCCGGGCCATCGAATGGGTCATCGAGAAGAGCGTCCGCAATTTCTCTTACGACGGCGTGAACAAACTCGCAGCCATCCAGGGTAAATACGTGGCGATGTCCAACCACCGGGATATCATCCTGGATCCGGCCTTCACCCAGATCATCCTCCACCGCAACCAGATGCCCCTGACCGAGATCTGCGTCGGGGACAACCTCCTCAAGAGCAAGACCATCGAGGGGCTGATCCGCTCCAACCGGATGATCAAGGTCATCCGCGGGATTTCCGCCCGGGAACTGTACCTGTCTTCCCAGTGCCTCTCGAAATACATCCGCGATGCCGTCACTTCCGGCAAGAGTTCCGTCTGGATCGCCCAGCGGCAGGGCCGGACGAAGGACGGCGTCGATATCACCGAGCAGGGCCTCCTGAAGATGCTGGATATGAGCGGAACGAAGGATTTCGTGCAGAACTTCCTGGAACTGAACATCGTACCGCTTTCCATCTCCTACGAATACGAACCCTGCGCCATCCTCAAAGCCCGTGAAATCCTGATCTCCCGTACGGAGAAATACGTCAAGACGGAGAACGAGGACCTGCAGAGCATCATGGTGGGCATCAAGCAGTGGAAGGGCAACGTGCACCTGAACATCGGCGATCCGCTCACCGAGGACGAGATCCGCGAAGCCTCTTTCTGCGACAAGAACGACCGCTACCAGCTCATCAGGCACGCCGTGGACAAGCGCGTCATCGGCGGCTATAAGCTCTGGAACACGAATTACATCGCCTGCGACCTCGCGAACCACACCTTCAAGTATTCCGACCGCTACACGCCGGAGGAAATGGAAGCCTTCACGGCCTTTACCGAGGAACAGCTGGATCTGGTGGAACCCACCCTGAACCGCGCGGACCTGCGGGACATCTTCCTCCGCATCTACGGCAATCCCGTGATGATGAAGGAAAAGTTCGAAGCGGAATAGGAATCCCTACAACTGAAAGATCAGCCAGGCCATATAGGCCGCCCAAATGGCTACGAACAGGCCGCCGTCCAGGCGGTCTATTTCGTTTTTCCGGCCGATGAACAGGGCGGAAACCAGCACGAGGGCGCTCAGCAGGAGGACGCCCAGGTCCACATAGCTCATGTCCACGAACGACAGGGGATGGATGAGGGCCGATCCGCCCAGGATCAGGAGGATGTTGAAGACGTTGGAACCGATGATGTTGCCCAGGGCGAGTTGCCCCTTCTTCTTGGCCGCGGCGACCACGCAGGTGGCCAGTTCGGGCATCGAGGTGCCGCCGGCGAGGATGGTGATGGCGATGAACTTGTCGCTGACCCCGAGGGCCCGGGCCAGGCTGGTGGCGCTGTTCACGAACAGGTTTCCGCCGAATACGAGGGCGGCCAGGCCGCCGAGGATCATCACGCAGGAGAGCCAGAGGCTGAACTGTTTCGCCGGAACTTCCTCCGTATCCGGATTGTTTCCCTTGAAACTCAGGATCATATAGATGACGAAGACGGCCAGCAGGATTCCGCCGTCCCAGCGGCTCAGGCCGTCCATCCCGATTCCGAAGAGGGTGTGTTCCAGGCCGAGGACGATCAGGAGAACCGTGATCAGGAGATTGACGGGGATGTCGCGTTTCCGGTTGGAAGGGGTTACGGCCATCGGCAGGATCAGGGCGGTGAGGCCCAGGATCAGAAGGGTGTTCATGATGTTGGAGCCCACGACGTTGCCGATGGCGATGTCGGCGTTGCCCTGGAAGGCGCCGATGAAACTGACGACCATCTCCGGGGCGGAAGTGCCCATTCCGACGATCGTGAGGCCGATGACAAACTCGCTGAGACCGAAGCGGCGGGCCACGCTGGAGGCGCCGTCCACCAGGTAATCCGCCCCGAATACGATGAGGGCGAGGCCCGTGAGGAGCAGGATGATTTGCAGGAACATCTAAAGTTTTCGTTTAAGTGCGCACACGTTCTCCACGTGCATCGTGTGCGGGAACATATCGACGGGCTGGACCGCCGTGATTTCATAATCCCGGCACAGGATGGCCAGGTCCCGGGCCTGGGAGGCCGGGTTGCAGCTGACATAGACCATCCGGTCGGGGGCCGCGTTCAGGATGACCTTCGCCACGTCGGGATGGATGCCGGCGCGGGGCGGGTCCAGGATGATGACATCGGGACGACCGTGCCGGGCCACGAACGCGTCGTTCAGGACATCCTTCATGTCGCCGGCGAAGAATTGGCAGTTGCCGATGCCGTTGGCGGCGGCATTGGCCTCCGCATCCTGGATGGCTTCCGGAACATACTCGATGCCAATGACTTTCGAGGCCTGCCGGGAGACGAATTGGGCGATGGTGCCGGTCCCGGTGTACAGGTCATAGACCACCTCGTTGCCGGTCAGGGCCGCGAACTCCCGGGCGACCGAGTACAGGCGGTAAGCCTGCCGGGAATTGGTCTGGTAGAAGGATTTCGGGCCGATCTTGAACCGCAGGCCTTCCATCTCCTCGTAGATGGCCTCATCCCCCTTGTACAGGATGGGGGACTGGTCGCCGATGGAATCGTTCAGTTTCTCGTTGATGACGTAATAGAGGGAGGAAATCTGCGGGAAGGTCGCGGAAACGGCATCCAGAAGGGCTTCCCGGCGCTCCTTGTCCTCGTAAGCAAAGCATAGGATGAGCATCACGGCACCAGACTCCGTCGTCCGGACGAACATGTTGCGGAAGAAGCCGTGGTTCTCGCGGATATTGTAGAATTCGTAGCCGTGGTCGATGCAGAACTGCTTGATGAACAGGCGGATGGAATTGGACGGTTCCGGCTGCAGCCAGCACTTGCGGATGTCCAGGACCTTGTCGAAGAACTTGCCCACGTGGAAGCCCAGGCCCATCCGGTCGTTTTCCGGAATGGCGTCCGGGTCCTCGCCCCGCAACACCCAGCGGTGGGCGGAAGCGCTGAATTCGAGCTTGTTCCGGTAGAACTGCGTCCGCTCCGAGGGGAGGGTAGGCCGGATTTCCGGCACCTCCAGATGGCCGATCCGCACCAGCTGGTCGAAGACCTGCTGGCGTTTGGCTTCCAGCTGCATCCCATACGGCAACGGCTGCCAGCGGCATCCGCCGCACACGCCGAAATGCTCGCAGAATGCTTCGAGCCGGTGGGGGGAGGGCTGAATCATCCGGGAGATGAATCCCTCCATATAGTTTTTCTTCTTCCGGAACACCTGGATGTCGACGACGTCGCCGGGGACGGCGAAATCGACAAAAACGACCATCCCGTCCACGTGCGCGAGGGCTTTCCCTTCCGCCGCCACCGACTCGATGGTCACATTCTCCAGTTTCAGGTCCACTTTCTTCTTGCTCATGCCTGCGTAATATAACGTGCAAATTTACTGAAAAACTCCGAATTATGACAAATCATTTATTATGAGTATCTTTGGGAGTCGTTAACCCATTGATACACTATGCGTAAGTCTGATTGGGCCGGCCTGGCTCTGCTGGCATTCGTCATCGTTTGCCGTTTCTATACTCCCTGTGCGGACTTCTATGGAACGAAGTGCTATCCGGCCATTTCGGCCGTCCTGTCGCTGTTCACGTTCGTCATTCCGTTCACCCTGGAGGAAGTGGTCGTCATCGGCTTTGTCCTGGCTTTCCTCCTGGTGCTGGTCCGGGCCATCCGCCAGAAAAAGGGATTCCTGCGCTGGCTGGGCGGAACCGCCCGCGTGGCGATGTGGCTTGTCGTCTGGCTGTACATGGGATGGGCCAACAACTATTCCCGGACGCCGCTCTATCCCCGGATGGGCATCGAGCGGGCTTCCTATGACGAGGAGGCGTTTACCCGTTTCCTGACGGACTATACGGATACGCTGAACGTCGTAGCAGGGAAGGGGGCGACCTGGGACTGGAACGGGCTTGAGGCCGAAATCAAGGAGTTCTATTCGGCTACGGTCACGGACTACGGGTACACCAGTCTCCGGCCCTGGCAGCACGTGAAGGATCCGCTCCTGAATCCGCTCTATTCGTCGGTGGGCGTGCTGGGGTTCATGGGCCCGTTCTTTTGCGAGTCCCAGTTGAACAAGGACCTGCTGACCCAGCAAACCCCGTTTACAATGGCGCATGAACTATCTCATTTATCGGGTGTTACAAGCGAAGCGGAAGCCAATTACTGGGCTTTTGCATTTTGTCGGCAATCGGAGAATCCGTCCATCCGGTACAGCGGTTATCTGTCCTTGCTGCCGTACGCCGCCTCCAGTGCAGCCAGCCTTCTGTCTGAAGAGGCTTATGCGGACTGGGCGGCAACCCTAAGTGAAAAGGTCCAGAAAGATTATGCCTCTGCCCGGGAGTACTGGGACGCGAAGCGCGTCGGTCTCATCGACCGCATCCAGAGTTGGATGATGGACAGTTTCCTGAAAACCAATGGCGTATCGGAAGGCGCGAAGGATTATTATGGGGTGATCGGGATGATTATGACGATGGATGCGCAGGCCACGGTTCAGTGACGGCGTTATCCTTCCATTGACTTCTCATAGGCATCCAGCGCTTCGGCCATCAGGGTGCGGCCGCGGTTGGCGATTTCTTCGGCATGGGAGTAACCATAGACGCCCTGGTAGGAATCGTAGGGGAGCGACACGAGGATGTCCGGGGGACAGAGGTCAATGCCCATCTGGGCAATGGTCTGGTTCATGATCCCGAAACTGCGGTCCAGGATGGAAACGTAGTTGTCGTCGGCATCCGTGGGAATGTTTTCCTCCCGGCTGTCCGCCAGGAGTTTCCGGGTCCGGCGCCCGGCTTCGACCCGCGCCCGGAGGAGGTCGCCGCCTTTCCGGCCCGCGTCCCGGAGCTTCCGGATGGCGTCGGAAGGATCGGTGGACAATGTGTCTTTCAGGAGCGACAACGCCTTCATTTTCAGTTTGTTCTCGTCCTCTTCGCAGGCATCACGGCTACGCAGGAAGCGGTTGATGGCCGGGGCATCGATCGCGTTCACGTTGAAGCCCACCAGGATGTCGTTCTCCGTGCGCTGAACCCGGTTCAGCGGGAACGTGTTGACCAGGCCGCCGTCCACCAGGGTCCGGCCGTGCCAATGCACCGGGCGGAACATCGAAGGAATGGAAATGGAAGCCCGGATGGCCTCGAAAAGGGGGCCTTCCCGGAAGATAACTTCCTCACCTGTAAACAGATCCGTTGCAATGGCGGTGAAGGGGAGCGGAAGGTCTTCGATGTTGACATCGGGAACAATGCCCCGGATGGCTTCGATGACCCGGTCGCCTTTGACGAGATGGTTCTTGCTGAGGGAGAAATCCATCAGGGATACGACTTTGACCGGATCCAGCCCGTAAAGCCATTCCTTGAAATCTTCCAGTCCGCCAGCGGCAAAGACACCGCCAACCAGCGATCCGGCCGACGTGCCGGCCACGGAAGTAATCCGGTAACCGCGCGCCAGCAGTTCTTCGATAGCTCCTATGTAAGCGAATCCCCGCGGACCGCCGCTGGAGAGGGCGAGTGCAACGTTTTTCATAACTATACAAAGGTACACAATCTCCCGCGCACTTACAATAATCCTTTACTTAACATAATATAAATTGTGTAACAAATTTAAGGAAGGGGATTGACATACTCGAATAAAGCTCCGGAGCCCATGGTGCTTCCGCTCCATACGTATTTCAGCCGCTACGCTTGGTCGGAAATGCGCTTGACGGCGAACTCCTCCTTTTAGTCCCGCAAGCGGGCCTAACGTCGTCAAACAAACGCCGTCATCCCTGACAGGACCGCACATTTCCTCCCGCTCGCTGATGCTGAAATCCGAATTCCGCGGAAGCACCATGGGCTCCGGGCCTATTTCGAGCCGAGGTATAGGAAAACCATGCCCAGCAGGACGAGCGCGAGGTCCAGGGCCTTGGATTTGAGATTCTTCTCGTGGAAAACGAGCGCTCCGAACAGGAAGCTGACGACGACGCTGCCGCGGCGGATCATCGACACGACCGAGATCATCGCGGATTCGTCCGTCAGGGCGCCCATGTACAGGAAATCGGCGCCGCACAGGAAAATGCTGATGAACGGAATGGTCCAGTTCCAATGGAACGGCGTATAGGATGCGCGGCGCGGATACCAGAGGGTCAGGAGGATCACGAGCATCATGCCGGCCTGGTAGATATTGTACCACGACAGGACCTGCAGGCGGTTCAGGCCCACGCCGCCGTTGTCGATGGGAGCCATTAAGTATCTGTCATACAGGCCGCTGGCTGCGCCGATGGCTGCCGCGAGCACGAGGCACCAGATCCACTTATCGTGTTTGAAGTCAATCCCCTCTTTCTTGCCGCTCCGGCTCAGCAGGAAAAACGAGATGACCGCCAGCGTCACACCGATCCACTGGAAGGCGTTCAGCCGCTCCCCGAACAGGATCATCGCCCCGACCAGCACCATCACCGGACGCGTCGCATTGATAGGGCCGACGATGGTCAATGGCAGGTGTTTCATGGCGTAATATCCTGAAATCCAAGATGATAACACGATGCAACTTTTCAGCAGGATATATTTCTGGACGCCCCATCCGCCCCAGCCGGTCCGGATGGCGGACGGAAGGAAGATCAGGGCGCAGAGCAGCGTGTTCAGGAACAGGACGGGTATGACGGCATTTCCCTTCAGGGAAGCCTTCTTGAAGGAGTCATAGCAGCCCAGCAGGGCCGCCGAGAGGAATGCCAATGCCCACCACATACTGTTTCGAGGCGCAAAGATACGACTTTTTTTGCCGTCTGTCAGGAAATATTCTTATATTTGAAAAATCTAACCACGTAACGGCTTATGAAGCAACGAATCCATCCTGTCTTCTGGCTCCTCCCTGCCCTGTTTTTCCTGGGCGGATGTGTTGATGACGATTACGATCTGGGCCGCCTGGATCCGGAGATCACGGTGATGAAAACCGGATTGGCCTATCCGCTGGGCGTGACCTACACCCGACGTCTGGAAGATGCATTCCAGCTGGACCAGTACACCATCGTCAAGACTGACGATAACGGGAACTATCTCCTGAAGTACCGTCCCTCCCCTTTCGACCTGTCCGTCACCCTGCAGGACGACGGTAAGTTCGCGTGTTCGTTCAAATCGTCCACATATACCTGCTATTCCTTCCCGGATGTGCTGAAAAACGACGTTCCGGACCTCCGCCTGCTGCATCACGAGGCGGAATGCAACCTGGCGCTGAACAGCGGAATGCCGGCTACCCTCTCGCTGGGACTGGATTTCGAACTGTACCGGCAAGGGGGCACCCGTCATACCTTCGGCTACGACGACCTGCTGCTCGCTCCCGGTGAGAGCACCGTGACCGCCCGGAATTCGGACTTTTTCCAGCCAATCCCCAACGGCGTCGTTTTCAGGGAGTTCCGCGTGGACGGAGACGCTGACCAGAAGGCGCTTCTCACCCCGGGACAGACCTATACGGTGAATGTCACGCCCGTCATCCAGGTTCCCCTCGCCCTCGAGGCGGACATGGAAATCCAGGTCAAGTGTCCGATTTCGCTGATGTACAGCATGGTCAAGGAAATCCGCGTCCAACACGTGATCCTTCAGATGCAGGCGGAGAATACGATTCCGGTCGATTTCTCCGTTTCCGGCTTCATCCGGGACGGTGAAGGCAACAAGATCGAAGGAATCAAGGTTACCTCGGACAATCAGTTGCCGGCCGGAAACCTCAGCAAACCGACCACCACTCCGCTCAAAGTGACCATCCTCGCCCCGGAAGGGCAGCCTCTGAGCGGAAACTTTGTCCTGGAACTGCACGGCCGCACGAACGCGTCCGTGGCCGGGACCCGCATCAACAAGGATCACCGCCTGTTTTTCAAGGATTTGAAGGTAAACCTCCCGGAAGGTGTCCAGATTGACGTCTTTTAACGCCCCATGTCTATGCGTAAATCATTCATCACGCTGTTTGCGGCGTTCATCCTCCTGACGCCCCTTGCCGCCCAGGACCTGGAAACCGGTTATTTCCTGGGTGGGAACCCCTATGCCTTCCGGCTTAACCCGGCTTTCCAGAGCGAGCGGAACATCATCTCCGTCGCCCTGGGCATGACCGGAGCCTCCGTCCAGAGCAACCTGGGTATCTCTACCCTGTTCTATCCCGACCCGGCCTCCAATAAGGTCTATTCTTTCCTGAACAACCACGTGTCGGCATCGCAGTTTCTCCGGAAACTGCACCGGAACAACTACCTGGATGCGGATGCGCAGGTGAACCTGGCGACCGCCGGGTTCTGGATCCAGGATCATTTCTTTACGGTCGACTTCAATGTCCGCAGCATGGACGCCGTCTCCCTCCCCTACGACCTTTTCCGCTTCCTGAAAGGGGAAAAGAGCGAAGGAAGCGTCTACCAGTTCGGCAACCTGGGCGTCAACACCATCACGTTCGGAGAAGCGGCTTTCGGCTGGTCCCACCGGTTCGACGGCGGCTTCAGCCTCGGTGCCCGCACGAAATTCCTGGTCGGTGCCGAGGAAGCGCACATGACGTTGGATAAGCTGCAGGTGTCCATCCAGGATAACAGCTGGTCCATCGAAAGTTACGGTTCCCTCGTCGCCTCCTCCCCCGCCCTGGTGGTCCCCCAGGTGGAAGGAGGCGGAAACCTGAACTTCTCCAAGGTCTCCGTGGATTGGAGCAAATTTGCACCGGCCGGCTGGGGCGCCGCCTTTGATGTCGGTTTCAGCTGGGATATCCTCCCCTTCCTGACCGTTTCCGGTTCCATCCTGGACCTCGGCGCCGTTTGCTGGAACCACGAAGTCGTCTATCAGACGCCGGACAAGACGTACAAGTATGCTCCGCAGGAGCGCTCGGACGCCGAAGGCGCCAACATGGAAGTCATGGAATTGCTCGGGGCGGCGGCCAACATCCTGAACTGGAGAGAGGTTCCCGGTGCGCGTCCGGGCTTCGAGATGCTTCCTTTCCGCCTCCTGGCAGGGACGGAATTCCGGATGCCGTTCTATGACCGCCTTTCCCTGGGCCTCCTGTACCAGGGCCGCTTCATAGACAGTTTTGACCGCCATGTCGGCCGGGTCTCCTTGAACTGGAATCCCCTGGATTTCCTGAGCCTTTCCACCAGCACGTCCTTCTCCCACTTCGGAGAGAGCATGGGCTTTGCCCTGAACCTCCATCCGGTGGGCGTCAATCTCCTCCTGGGCTGCGACTACATCCCCCTGTGCTATGTGGACGCGACGCCGCTGCTCCGGGACATCCCGGAAGACCAGGTCGGGTTCACCGTTCTCCCCCGCGGTCCGGTGAAGATGAATTTCTACATCGGGCTGAACGTCGCCTTCGGACATCGCCGGCTGGATTACAAGAGGAACTATCTTTAAAATAAAATGGTTATATTTGCAGGACGTATATGAAATGAACCTATGCCTGTAACCGTTAAAACCGTGGAAAGCCGGCGCGATTTGCGCACTTTCGTCAAGTTCCCCCTCCAGCTCTACAAGGGCTGCCCCTACTATGTTCCGGGAATCTTCCTGGACGAGATGAGCGCCCTGGATATGTCCAAGAACCCGATGGGTAAATACACCAAGACGGAGAAGTATTTGGCTTACAATGAGAAAGGGGAAGTCGTCGGCCGGGTGATCGCCATCATCAACGAGATTGCCAACCGCGACTGGAATCACGCCGAAGTCCGTTTCGGCTGGATGGATTTCATTGACGACAAGGAAGTGTCCAAGGCCCTCCTGGAGGCGGTGATCGCTTTCGGCAAAAAGCACGGGATGACGCAGGTCTCCGGTCCCCTGGGCTTCACGGATTTTGACAACGAAGGCTGCGTCGTGGAAGGTTTCGACGACATCAGTTCCTTTAACCTCAAGTATAACTATCCCTACTATAAGGACCATTTCGAGGCCCTGGGTCTCGGAAAGGTCAATGACTGGCTGGAATACCGCATCTTCGTCCCGGAGAAGGTTCCGGAGAAGGTGTCCCGCGCCGCAGCCCTCATCTCGGACCGCTATAACCTGCATATCCGCAAGATTACCAAGCGGGAGGTGAAGAAGGAGAACTACGGGCAGAAGATCTTTGACCTGATCAACCGGACTTACTGCCAGCTCTTCGACTTTACGGTCCTTCCTCCGGAAGTGATTGACCAGTATGTGGATACCTTCCTCGGTCTGGTGGACCTGGACTATATCACCCTCATCGAGGATGCGGCCGGGAAGCTTGTCGCCGTGTCCCTGACGATGCCCTCCATCGCCAAGGCGGCGCAGAAGTGCCGGGGTTATCTCTTCCCGCTGGGCTGGTGGTATCTTCTCCGTTCCACGTACATCAAGCACGAAGACGGACTGGAACTGCTGATGATCGCCGTCGATCCCGAGTACCGGAACCGGGGCGTGCATGCCATCATCTTCAACGAGCTCATCCCGATGCTCATCAAGGGCGGTTTCAAGTACGGCGAATCCAACGCCGAGATGGAGACGAACAACAGCGTCCAGAACCTCTGGAACCTGTACGACAAGGAATTCAAGCGCCGCCGGCGCGTGTATGCCAAGGAGATTTAGCGGATGTCTGCTTCCAGTTCCATGCTCCCTCCCCTTCCGGAGCGGATGCGTCCTTCCTCGCTGGCCCAGTACGTGGGCCAGCGGCATCTTGTGGGGGAAGGTTGCGTCCTGCGGAAGATGATCGAGAGCGGGAACCTGTCCTCCTTCATCCTCTGGGGCCCTCCCGGGGTGGGCAAGACGACATTGGCCCATATCATCGCGGAGACCATGGACCGGGAATTCTACACCCTGTCCGCCGTCACCTCCGGGGTCAAGGATGTCCGGGATGTCTTTGAAAAGGCGAAAGGCGGCAGCCTCTTCAACCGCCGGGGTGCGCCCGTCCTGTTCATCGACGAGATCCACCGCTTCAACAAGGCCCAGCAGGACGCCCTCCTCGGGGCCGTGGAGACCGGCATCGTCGTCCTGATCGGTGCGACGACGGAGAACCCCTCCTTCGAGGTGATCACCCCCCTGCTGTCGCGTTGCCAGGTCTTCGTCCTGAAATCTCTGGAAAAGGATGATTTACAGACGCTTCTGGACCGCGCCCTGCACGAGGACGTGCTCCTGAAGGACCGGGATATCCGCCTGGTGGAGACCGACGCCCTGATGCGGTTCAGCGGCGGGGACGCCCGGAAACTCCTGAACGTCCTGGAGATCGTCATCGACTCCTTCCCCGGCGACGGGCCGGTCATCATTGACAACAAGACCGTCACCGAGAGCATCCAGGAGAATATGGCCATCTACGACAAGGACGGGGAGATGCACTACGACATCATATCGGCCTTCATCAAGAGCATCCGCGGGTCCGACCCGAATGCCGCCATCTACTATCTGGCGCGGATGATCGACGGAGGCGAGGATCCCCTCTTCATCGCCCGGCGGCTGTGCCTGTCCGCCTCCGAGGATGTGGGTCTGGCGAATCCGAACGCCCTCCTGCTGGCGAACGCCTGCTTCGAGGTCGTCTCCAAGATCGGGATGCCGGAAGGCCGGATTCCCCTGGCGGAAACCACGGTCTATCTGGCGTCCTCCCCCAAGAGCAACGGCTCCTACCTGGCCATCGAGAAGGCCCTCGCCCTGGTCCGGCAAACCGGTAACCTGCCGGTTCCCCTCCCCATCCGGAATGCTCCGACGCAGCTGATGAAGGACCTGAATTACAGCGACGGCTACAAGTACGCCCACGACTACCCCGGCCACTTCGCCGACATGGAATTCCTTCCCGATGAGATCAAGGGCACCGTCTTCTACGATCCCCAGCCCAATAAGCACGAAAACAATCTCCGCGCCTACCTCGAGGCCTGCTGGCCCAAATATTACGGAAAACATTAGGTCTATGCACCTTGTCAGACCGTCATCAGACGGTCCGGCGGAGACCGTGTCCGTCAGGACTTATAAGTCGGGAGCCGCGGGGTGATAATAGGGGGCAGAGTCCCCTAAAAAGGATAGCCGACGCCGAAGTGGAGCGCGTAGTTGCCTAACTTGAGCCAATTGGCCGGGCCGATCCAGCGCTCGCCGGGGGTGCGGCAGGGCTCGTAGATTTTGGTGCCCAGGTCGATGCGAAGGAGGATGAAATCCAGGTTCACGCGGATGCCGAGGCCCCAGTCCGCGGCGATGGTGTCGAAGGAGAAGGTCTCCCCTGTATTGATCTCACTGTCTGCGTGCAGGTTCCAGACGTTGCCGGCATCGACGAAGGCGGCGCCTTCCAGTTTCCAGAAGAGCGGGAAGCGGTATTCGAGGTTCGCTTCCATCTTGAAATCACCGAACTGGCTGGGAATCATGAAATACTCGTCCCACGCCTCCACGGAGCCGGGGCCCAGGCCCCTGGCCTGCCAGCCGCGCATGCTGCCGGCGCCGCCCGCGAAGAACTGCTTCTCGAAGGGCACCGTTGTGGAGTTCCCGTAGCCGTAACCGGCGCCGATGAGGAATCGGAGGGCCAGCGCCTGGTTTTCCCCGCCGCCGAACCGGAAGGTCTGCCCCAGCTGTAACTCACCGCGGACATATTGCGCATACGGGACGTTCCAGATGGTATGCTCGCCGTATTCGTTGGTGGGCATGGCGGAGTTGAACAGGCTGATGACATTGCCGGCCAGGTCGAAGTTCAGGCGGGCAAACCGGTAGGAATGCTTGGGAATGGCGGACGCGTCCGTCGTGTAGTACAGCATGCCGCCGACGCCCACGTCGAAATGGTCCGAGTAGGCGGCCAGCAGGAACAGGTCGTTGGACAACCGTTCAAAGAAACTTTCCGAGACGCTGAAAAGCCGGGTGATATTGGCCTGGAACGGATAGAACTGGTAGAAGAAATTGCGCCGCAGGCTGCCCGTATAGCCGAAGGACGTGGTGATCATCGTCCGCTGGTATTCCGGCCGGTCCTGGTAGCTGAAACCCAGGGTCATGTCGGTATGGGGCATGTTCGGTCCCCGGAAAATGCTGTTCGGCAGGCCGATGAGCCGGGGAATCCGGAGGCTGGAGGTGATGCTGAATTCCGTGGACTCCACCGGATCCTTGACCTTGAACTGGAAGTTGCCCTTGAGGCCCAGGTTCAGGAGCTCTCCCCCGTGGAAGAGGTTTTTGTGGAAGTAATTGATCTGCGGGGAGATACCGAAGAGGCCCGTGGAGTTGACCGAGGCTTCCAGGTTGGCCTTGAAGCCCTGGACGCCCCCGTTCTGGAGGACGATGTCGCAGTCCACGACGTCTTCCGAAACCGGATTCATCGTGATGTTGGTGCTGCTCAGGACGTTCAGGTTCGACAACCGGGAATAGGTCGCGTCGACGGCCCGTTCGCTGTAGGGCATCCCGGGCCGGAGGATGTTCAGTTCTTCGAGGACGGACGTGCGGATGGGGACGGTCTGGGGCGGAGCGATCCGGACCTGGCCGATCTTGAATTTCCGGTGCGGCACGGCATCGTCCGGGGAACCGTTGCGGGGGTATTCCCGGATGGACATGGTCAATGCTGCGGTCCCGTCCCCCGAGAGCGTATCGGCCTCGAAGAAATAGAAGCTCTTGTCAAATCCGTAATAGCCCCGGTTGCGGAAGAACTGGGCGGAGCGGACGGTTTCGGCCTCCAGGGCCGCCTCCGACAGATACTGTCCCTCCTTGATGGTGATGCGCTTCCGGTCGCTCTCGAACTCCTGCCGGAACTCTTCCGAATCCGGCAGTTCATAGTCGATGGAGCGGATGGTATAGCGCTTCCCGGGCAGGATATGGTAGGTGACATAGGCCCGCTTTCCCTTGTACTCCACCTCGCTGCGGATGTCGGACCCGTAGAACCCCATGTATTCCAGGTGGTTGTTCATGTTGTCCATACTCACCTGGACCTGCTCCGGGTCATAGACGACGGGCTCGGCCCCGAATTTCCGGATGAAATTGTTCCACCCGGTGTCGGTCGTGTCCACCCAGTTGTAGATGGCGACCGCGGGGCTGTAGCCGAAGATGGAGGAATTCGGTTTCTGGCTCAGGTAGGAGGTGAGTTCCGCGCTGCGGATGCCCTTCCCTTCCACCTTGATCCGGTTGGAGGCCAGTCGGTACTGGCCTTCCGGCAGGATGCGCGTCGTACTGCAGGAGACGGCGAGGACTCCGGCCAGCAGGGAAAGGACGAGCAATTTGCGGTTCATTCCTACAAAATTAACACTTTTCCGTAACAATTCGACAAGAATAATCGTTAACTTTGCAAGGTATGAGCATTTCCAAGAACGAGGTCCGACAGGTGCGCGCCCTGTCGCAGAAGAAGTACCGGGACGAGAGCGGACTGTTCGTCGTCGAAGGCGAAAAGATGGTCGCCGAGGCCCTGGCTTCCGGTTTCGAGGTCCTTTCCGTTTACCGGCGGGAGGACATCGGCGAGGAAGCGATGGGGCGGTTGTCAATGCTGTCCTCCCCTTCCCCTGTGCTGGCTGTTGTCCGTCAGCCGGCCCCCGTTCAGCTCCGTCCTTCCAAAGGGCTGTTCCTGGCCCTGGACGGCATCCGGGACCCGGGTAACCTGGGCACCATCCTCCGCGTCGCCGACTGGTTCGGCATTGACGGGGTCTTCGCCTCTCCGGACACGGTGGAACTCTACAATCCCAAGGTCGTGCAGGCTACGATGGGGGCCATCTTCCGCGTGCCCTTCTACCGGACGGACCTGCCGTCCTTCTGCCGTTCCGCCGTGGCGGACGGAGGACATGTCTATGGGACCTTCCTCGATGGGAACAATCTGTATCAGAAGGACTTGGACTGCGGCTCCCAGGCTCCGTCCCTCATCGTCATCGGCAATGAATCCAACGGCATCTCCCCGGCCGTCGCCGCTTGCGTGAGCGACCGTCTCTTCATTCCCCCCTACCCGGCCGACGATCCGGGTTCCGAATCCCTGAACGCTGCCATCGCCACGGCTATCACCGTTGCTGAATTCAGACGGCGCTGACTGGGATAACAGGGATAACAGGGATAACAGGGATAACAGGGATAACAGGGTTCTCTTCCCAAACCGTCGCTTCGCGACCCCTCCCACAGGATCCGTTCCTTCCGTACGAAAGCGAGCTTTCTCCCGTCAGGCCCGTATCCTGCGGGCCCCTCCCTCTTATATTGCCGAGGGTGGCATAGGTTTGGGAAGAGAAACCCTGTTATCCCCAAAATACATTGCAGAAGTAAATATCGCGACGGTGATGGCCGTGGCGATATCATTCGAATAATAGGTTCGAGAAGAGAAACCCTGTTATTCCCTCTCGCACAGAAGGTGTGCGACAAAGTCTTTGGAGGGAACCGTAATCGTTTGGGTAGAAGGGAGTTGGTGTCCCAGATAGTCGGATGCTTCGGAGGGAATCCGGATGGTGATGGCGGCGGTGGGGCCGAAGTTGGCGACGACGAGCCAGGCCTCGTGCGCATCGGCACGGAGGAAAGCGAAGTGGTGGTCGTGATTGAAGCCTTCTCCCTGGCAGTAGCAAAGGTCGAAGGTGCGGCCTTCTGCGAAGGCGGGGCGTGTAGCGAGGGCCAGGGCTTCCCGGTAGCGCGCAAGGATGGCCTGCTGCCGGTCCGTCAGGTCGGCGGGATCGCCGCCGATGTAGCGGCGCAGGGCCTGGAGGCTCCGGACGGTGCACCAGTCGAAGATGGAGGTGCGGCCGTCGACGCCGCTGAAGCCTTCCCGGTCCATGCCGCGCTCTCCTACCTCTTCTCCGAAATAGAGCATGAAGGAGGCCGTGTTCAGCAGGAGGCTTACGCCCAGGGCGGCATAGCCGGCTTCGGCGCTTCCGGCGAAAAAGTCGGAAGCTACCCGCTGCTCGTCGTGGTTCTCCAGGAAGTTGAGCATCCGGGGCTGGAGGTCGCCCAGGAACTGCCAGTTCCAGGTCACGAGCCGGGCGGAGAGCCCCTGGCAGGTGACGGCCCGGACGGAATCATACAGGCCGGACTTGTCGTACAGCAGGTCGAAGCCCACCTCATCGACATACATCCGGTATTTCTCCTCCTCGTACACCTCGGCGACGAAGATGACGTGCGGGAACTCCAGCTTGATCCGGGCGATGAGCCATTTCATGAACGCCGGCGGCACCAGTTCCACCATGTCGCACCGGAAGCCGTCTACGCCCTTGAGCGCCCAGTAATGGACGATGGCGTACATCTTGTCCCAGGTGCGGGTGTGGAAATCGCAGTAGTTGATCTTGATGGTCTCGTACCAGTCGTTGATGCCGGGCGACGGGGTGAAACAGTTGCCCGAAGCCTTGGCGGGATACTCGAAGAAAGGCTCGCCCTCGTAGGATTCCGGCAGGCGGAGCGGTTCCCCCGGGTAATAGAAGAAATCATTCTCGGGAGACCAGTGCACGGAAGGGTCGTCATCGGCCCCGAGGGAGCGCACGCCGGCGGGGGCCGACACGCTGTTGTAGTCGCGGGCCACATGGTTCGGGACAAAGTCCATCAGGACCTTGAGCCCGTGGCTGTGGGACCGTTTCACCAGTTGGAGGAATTCTTCCATCCGACGCTCCGGAACGTCTGCCAGATAAGGATTTACGTCATAGTAGTCCGTGATGGCATACGGCGATCCGGCCTCCCCTTTCACGATCTGCGGATGGGAGGGGGTACAGCCCCCGTCGGCCTTGCGCGTGGCGTGGCGCACGAGGCCGGTGTACCAGATATAATCAAAGCCGAGTCCCCGGATGTACTCCAGGGACGCGGCATCGACATCGGAAAACTTTCCGCCTCCCCACAGGCGGGGAAGCATCTGGTATACGAGATGTTTCAAACTACCAGTTCAGGATCTTCTTGAAGTCGTAGGTCTCCGGATCGGCGACGTACTTCTTCGCGGCCTCGTAGTCGGCCGGGGTGATGAAGTGGCAGATGTGGTTGAAGTAGTTCTGGGAGGTACCGCCCTCGATGTTCACGCGGCGCGGCGGAATCTTGCCCTCGGCGTTTTGGAGGTCCTTGAGGTACAGCGGATGGGCCTCGCCGTCGGCATCGACATACACCATGCAGCCGGTCTCACCCTTGGAGAACAGCTCGTAAGCGCCCATAGCGAGTTCGGTGCAGTAGGTCAGGTCGTAACCGATCGGATCCTGGCAGCGGACATCGTAGCCGATCTCCACCGGACGGGTCTTGACCTTCAGGCCGATCTTCTTGAATTCCTTCTCCAGGATGTCATTGAACAGGACGGCCTTGGAGATCTTGCCGAGTTCGGGGTGGCCGTGCTCGTCGTAGGTCATGGACACGCCGGCGTCCTTGATCTCCTGCGGATCCAGGTCGTGGAACACGCCCTCGGCGACGACGACGGTGCCGTAGCCGATGCCCATGAGCTTGCGCTTGATGATGGTGGAGAGGGCGAGCTTGACGATCTTGTCCAGGGAGATGGCGGTCTTGTTGAACATCTCGGGGATGATGGTCATCGGGCAGTGCGTAGCCTCACCGATACCCAGGGCCAGGTGACCGGCGCTGCGGCCCATGGCGCTGATGATGAGCCAGTTGCCGCTGGTGCGGGCATCCTCGTACACGGTGCGGGCCAGGTGCGCACCCTCATCCTTCGCGGAGTTGAAACCGAAGGTCGGGGCGTTGTTCGGCAGCGGAAGGTCGTTGTCGATGGTCTTGGGCACGTGGATGTTGTGGATCGGATACTGCTTGGCCTCCAGGAACTTGGCGATGCGGTTCGCGGTGGAAGCGGTATCGTCACCGCCCACGGTCACCAGGAGCTTGATGTTGTTCTCCTGGAACAGGCCCAGGTTGAAGTTCTCCTCGAAATCCTTGTCGGTGGGCTTGAAACGGCTCATCTGCAGGTAGCTGCCGCCGCGGTTGAAGTAGGCGTCCGCCTTGAAGAAATCGATGTCTTCGGTGCGCGGGGCCTGGGAGAACAGGCCGCTGTAACCGCCGTGCAGGCCGATGACACGGTAACCGTTGGAAAGGAACGTCTTTGCGACAGACATGACGACAGTGTTCATACCCGGGGCCGGGCCGCCTCCGCAGAGGATGATGATGGAATCTTTCATGAGACTATAGAATTTGTTCGTTGTTTCATTCAAGGCCACAAATTTAAGGATTTTTAATTAGGTTTACAACACTATTATTATTGGGCAAGAATGCTTATCTTTGTAGATTAGATAGATTATACACTGAAGATGGATTACACGCAGGCGAAGCAGCGGATCGAGCAGCTGAAGGCGGTTCTCTGGGAGAACAGCCGGAAGTACTATGTGGAGAACGCGCCCACGATGTCGGACTACGAGTACGACCAGCTGATGCACGAACTGGAGGACCTGGAGGCGCAGTATCCGGAGTACCGGACCGCGGACTCCCCCACCCAGCGCGTGGGCAGCGACCTGGAAGAAGGCCGGGAGGAGGCCGGTTTCGCCAAGTATCCCCACCGGTATCCGATGCTGTCGCTGGGCAACACCTACAGCATCGCCGAGGTGGAAGAATTCGCCGAAAGGGCTTCCAAAACGCTGGAAACGCCGTTCACCTGGTGCTGCGAACTCAAGTTCGACGGCACCGCCATCTGCCTGACCTACCGCAACGGAAAGCTTTTCCGGGCCCTGACCCGGGGAGACGGCGTGATGGGTGACGATGTCACCGCGAATGCGCGGAAGATTGCTAATATCCCCGAGACCCTGCAGGGCGACGGCTGGCCGGCGGAGTTCGAAATCCGCGGCGAGATCCTGATGCCCTACGAGTCCTTCGACCGCCTGAACCGGGAACGGGAAGCCAATGAGGACCAGCCGTTTGCGAATCCGCGCAATGCGGCGAGCGGTTCCCTGAAGCTCCAGGATCCGGAGGAAGTCGCGAACCGCGGCCTTCTTTGTACCCTGTACCATATCCCCGCCGGCCAGGTGGACTTCCCCACCCACGACGAGGCCCTGAAGGCCGCCCAGCAGTGGGGACTGCCCGTATCCGACCAGCGCCGCCTCTGTCACAACATCGACGAGATCGAGGCCTATATCAGCTACTGGGACACCGCCCGAAAGCAGCTTCCGTATGCCACCGACGGTATTGTCATCAAGATCAACGAAATGGACGCCCAACGCACACTCGGCTACACCGCCAAGTCCCCGCGCTGGGCGGTCGCGTATAAATTCAAGGCCGAGCAGGCCCTCACGCCCATCCTGTCGATCGACTACCAGGTAGGCCGTACCGGCGCCGTGACCCCGGTCGCGAACCTCGAGCCCGTGTTCCTTTCCGGCACCATGGTCAAGCGCGCCACACTGGTGAACGAGGACCAGATCCGTGCCCTGGACATCCATGAGGGGGACTGGGTCTATGTGGAGAAAGGCGGGGAAATCATCCCCAAGATCACCGGTGTCGAGGAGTCCAAGCGGGAGCCCGGGGCGCGTATCCCCTCCTTCCCGACCGTCTGTCCCGACTGCGGCACTCCCCTCGTGCGCGAGGAAGGTGAAGCCAAGTGGTTCTGCCCCAACCGGAAAGGCTGTCCGACCCAGATCAAGGGCCGGCTGGAGCATTTCGTGAGCCGCAAGGCGATGAACATCCTCTGCGGGGAGGCCACCATCGACCAGCTCTACGGACTGGACCTGGTGAAGCGCCCTTCGGATTTCTACTCGCTCCAGACGCAGCAGCTGGTGCTGCTGGAAGGCTGGAAGGACCGCGCCGCCGCCCGTTTCCTGGATTCCGTCCGCGCCTCGAAGGAAGTGCCCTTTGAGCGCGTCCTCTTTGCCATCGGCATCCGCTTCGTGGGCGAAACCACCGCCCGGGACGTGGCGCGCCATTTCGGGAGCATTGACGCCATCGCCTCCGCCACCCGGGAAGAGCTCCTGGCCGTCCCGGAAGTGGGTGAGGTAATCGCCGACAGCATTTTCCGCTTCTTCCTGGACGTGGAGAACTGCGCCGAGGTGGAAGCCCTCCGCGCCGCCGGACTCCGCATGCAGGTGGAAGCCCCTGCGCAGTCGCAGTCCCAGGCCCTTGCGGGCAAGGTGATCGTCATCAGCGGCAACTTCTCCGTTTCCCGCGAGGAAATGAAGGCCCTGATCGAGGCCAATGGCGGCAAGAACAGCGGCTCCGTCTCCGGAAAGACGTCCTTCCTCCTGGCCGGCAGCAAGCCCGGTCCGGAGAAGATCAAGAAATGTGAAACCCTGGGCATCCCCGTCCTGGACGAGGATGCCTTCCGGAAGCTCCTCCCCGGGGGGAGCCTCCCCGAAGCCGCCGGGAGCGGCGACACCGAACCGACCCTGTTCTGACCTATGACCCTTGCGGCTCGCATCAAGCACTGGACCCAGGTCCGGATCCGTTGGGCGACGATTGTCGTCAAGCGGGTCATCCGGTTCGTGACGCACGACATGTGGTTCCTGAATGTCAATGACCTCTCCCGCTGGAAGGCGCGGGCGGTGAACGACATCAAGGTGGTCTTCCTGATGCTCAAGGTCTTCTCGGACCAGAAGATCGGCTTCCAGTGCACGGCGCTGGCTTACCAGTCCATGATGTCGGTCGTGCCGTTCATCGCCATCGGCCTGTACCTGACGGGCGGCATCGGCATTTCCGACCAGTTCAGCGCCTTCCTGCAGGCCAATGTGAGCGACCAGCGGCTGATCACGGACCTGCTGGCGGCCTCGGACAAGATCATCGCGACGGCGGAATCGGGCCTGTTCGGTTTCATCAGCATGGCATCCTTCTTCTGGGTCGTGATCTGGCTGATGTTCTCGGTACGGCGCGTGTTCAACAATGTCTGGAAGGTGCAGGAGAAGCGGAGTTTCTTCCGCGTGCTGGGCATCGGCATGGGCGTGATCGTCCTCTCCCCCTTCGTCATCGTCCTGTTTTTTACCGGCTCCGTGGTGTATTCCACGGTGCTCGACTACCTGGTTCCGAGCGGGCTTTTCTTCTCGGAGCACTTGAAAAACTTCCTCTCATGGGCCCTGTTCGCCGGCGCTTCCGTCCTCATCCTGACGGCGATGTTCAAGTACATCCCGGCGGCGCGGGTCCGGACCCGGCCTGCCTTCAAGGCGGCCCTGATTGCGGGTATCGGCTTTACGGCCGTGCAATACCTTTACCTGGAGACGCAGGTGATGGTGGCCAAGATGAGTGCCATCTACGGCGTCCTGGCCGCCCTTCCCCTGTTTATGATCTGGTTGAACCTGGGGTGGACCATCATCCTGTACGGGGCGGAACTCGCCTACGCCTTCCAGAATGTGAACCACACGAAGCTGAATGAGTTGCTATGAGTTATTCCGAGTTTACGAAGAAAGATTTCGAAGTCATTGACCAGTCCTGGCAGGTCCTGTACGAGGCTGCCAGGCACCGTTGTGCGGACGAACGCGAACTGGGCGTGGTGCAGGAGGCCTATGACTTTGCCAACCAGGCGCACATGAACGTCCGCCGCCGCAGCGGCGAACCCTATATGCTCCATCCGATTGCCGTCGCCCAGATCGTCGTGGACGACATCGGTCTCGGGTACAAGTCCATCGCGGCCGCCCTCATGCACGATGTCGTGGAAGATACGGACTACACGGTGGACGACCTGCGCGAGCGGTTCGGCGACAAGATCGCGACGCTGGTGGAGGGCCTGACCAAGATCAAGACGGTCCTGGACAATGAGAAGCAGCAGGCCGACCTCACCGACCAGAGCAACCAGGCGGAGAACTTCAAGCGGATCCTCCTGACCCTGAACGACGACCCGCGCGTGGTCCTGATCAAGCTGGCCGACCGCCTGCACAACTGCCGGACCATCGAGTTCATGCCGGAGCACAAGCGGGACAAGATCCTGAGCGAGACGATGTTCATCTTCATCCCCCTCGCCCACCGGCTGGGCCTGTACGGCATCAAGACGGAACTGGAGAACATCTGGCTCAAGTACAAGGAACCGGAGGCCTTCCAGGAGATCAGCGCCAAGATCCACCAGAGCATCCGGCAGCGGGCCAAGGAGATGAACGCCTTCATTGAGCCCATCGACGCCGCCATGAAGAAGGCCGGTTTCAGTTACGAGATCCGGAAGCGGGTGAAGACCCCGTACTCGGCCTGGCACAAGATGCAGGTCAAGCAGATCCCCTTCGAGGAGATCTATGACCTCTATGCCATCCGGATCATCTTCGATGCCGACCCGCATTCCAACGAGACGGAGCGGGACCAGTGCTACCACGTCTTCTCCATCATCTCGGGGCTCTACCGCTATATGCCCGAACGCCTCCGTGACTGGGTGAAGCACCCCAAATCCAATGGCTACGAGGCTCTGCACTGCACCCTGCTGAGTAACTCCGGCGTGTGGGTGGAAGTGCAGATCCGCACCCGGCGGATGGATGACATCGCCGAAAAGGGCATCGCCGCGCACTGGGCATACAAGCAGAACGGATACATCGGCGAAGGCGAAATGGACCTCTGGCTCACCCGCATTAAGGAGGTCCTGGTGAACCCGGACGTCAACGCCCTGGAACTGCTGGACATCATCCACAGCGACCTCACCAGCGCGGAGATCTACGTCTTCACGCCCAAGGGCGAGCAGCGTACCATCGAGAAAGGTGCGACGGTACTGGATTTCGCCTATCTGATCCATACGGAAGTGGGCAACCGGGCCATCGCCGCGAAGGTGAACCAGCGGCTCGTGGCCCTGAACCACGTGCTGAAAACCGGCGACCAGGTGGAGATCATCACGGCCAGCGAGGAGCACCCCAAGCGCGAATGGCTCCAGTTCCTCAAGACGCGGAAGGCGCGCACCCTGGTGGTGGAATTCTTCAAGAACGAGCGCAAGCAGACCGTGGAATTCGGCCACAAGACCCTGGAAGACCAGGTGACGGCCCTCGGGTTCAAACTCGACGAAGAGACGCTCCAGCGCATCGAGAAGGCCTATGACGCGCCGGACCGGGAGGAGTTCTTCTACCGGATCGGCATCGGCAAGCTCCGGCTGGACAACCTGTCCGACATCCTCAAGTCCAAGACGCGCTTCTCCCTGCTCCGCAAGTTCTTCTCGCGGGAGGAGAAACCGCACCATCAGGAAGAGACCTATATCATCGGCGGGCGTGACGATGACGGGAAGTACGTCATCGCCTCTTGCTGCAACCCGATTCCGGGCGACCCGGTGGTCGGCTTCAAGTCCCCGGACGGGCGGATTACCGTCCACAAGAAATCCTGTCCCGTCGCGGATGAGATCGCGTCGATCCACGGAGACTGGGTCGTGGCTCCGAAATGGCTGGAAGTGGCGCAGACCCAGGCTTTTCTGGTACGGATTTCGCTCAAGGGTCTCGACCGGGTGGGCCTGCTGAACGACATCTCCCGCTTCCTATCCCTGGTGATGGGGGCCAATATGCGGCGGCTCAACCTCAGCGCGGACGAGGGCATCTTCGAAGGTTACATCGACCTGTATGTCAATGACAAGAAGGTCCTGGAAAAGATCCTCCGGAAACTGACGACCATCGACGGGATCGAGTCGGTCTCCCGCATCGACCTGTAATGAATTGTATATGAAGAAATTGTCGAAATATCTCCCGCTCATCCCGGCGGCCCTCGTCCTGGGGGCGATGATGTTCCCGTCGGGATGTGCCAATACGACCACCCCGCCGACCGGCGGCCCCAAGGACACCATTCCGCCGGTGCTGGTGAAGACCTCTCCCCTGCCCGGCGCGGTGAACGTGCCCACGCACAAGACCCAGATCAAATTCACCTTCGATGAATACGTGGTGGTCAAGGATGCGAACATGATTTTCCTTTCTCCCCCGCTGGAGAAGAAACCCAAGTACCGGATTTCCGGGAAGAGCGTCATCGTCAGCTTCGAGTCCGACCTGGACAGCAACCGGACCTACACCCTGGACATCACCGGTGCCATCGGCGACAATAATGAGGGTAACATGTACGAAGGGTTCACCCTCGTGTTCTCGACGGGCTCCCAGATCGATTCGATGTGCATGACGGGCCTCGTGCAGGACTGCAACACCCTGATGCCCCTGAAGGGGATGACGGTCCTCCTGTATAAGGACCATGCCGATTCCGCCATCTTCCTGCACCGCCCTGATGCGGCCGCCAAGACCGACGACTGGGGCTTCTTCAGCGTCCGGAACATCCAGGATACCCTGTACCGGGTGTACGCGCTCAAGGACGCGAACAACAACAACATCTATGAACCCGACCAGGAGAGCGTGGCCTTCCTGGACGAGGATTTCCGCCCCAAGACCGTCTATAACGACTCCATCTACGAACTCAAGAAGTTCGACATGAAGGATACGGCCCTGTGCCTCGCGCGAAAGACCGACGTGGAACTGAACCTGTTCCGGGAGAAACCCTCCAAGCAGATGATCGTGAAGAAGGAACGCGTCGGCCTGCGCACGGCCTACCTGACCTTCATGGCCCCGGGCGCGAAGGTGAATTCGATGAAGATCCTGGGCCTGCCCGCCGAGAAACTGATCTCCCAGTTCAATCCCCAGATGGACAGCCTGGAGTTGTGGGTGAACGACCAGCGCAAGATGCCGGATACGCTGAAACTCAGCATTAACTACGACAAGACCGATACCCTGGGACAGCTCGTCCCGACGGACGAACTCGTGAAGCTGGCCCTGGACAAGAAGATGAAGGCGGAACTCCAGAAGAGTTCCCAGCGGAACGTCAAGCACGAGGATACCGTCGCCGTGTTCAAGGGCGAGGTGGACCCGACCACCGTGGAGCAGTACGGTTTCCGGCTGGAATTCAAGTATCCGCTCATCCAGGAGGCCTGGGATTCCCTGGAATTCCGCTCCATCAACCCGCGCCAGCAGGAGAAGGTCGAGAAGTACAAGGTGACCCGGGATCCGGACAATCTCCGCCTGTTCACGGTGATGCCCGTGGACAAACTGATGGACGGTTTCGATTACCAGCTGAAGATTCCCCACCGGAAGTTCAGGGATATCAACGGTTACTACAACGACAGCACCCTGCTGAAGGTAACCCTTCCCAAGGATGAGAAACTCAGCACCCTGTCCTTCGAGATGAGCGGGGTCAAGAACCGCTACATCGTGGACCTGCTGGGCGAGAAGCGGGACAAGGTGATTCGCAGCTTCATCATCGACAAGGACCAGACGGTGGTTTTCCCGTATATCAAGGCCGGCAAGTACTGCGTCCGCATCACGGAGGACCGGAACGGCAACGGCCTGGTGGACACCGGCAGCATCCTGGAGCACCGGCAGCCGGAAAAGGTGAAGTTCTTCAAACTCAAGGACCAGTTCCTGCTGGAGATTCCGGAACGGACGGAATTCGTGCAGGAAGTTAATTTGGAGGAACTGTTCCGATGAAACGCGTGATTCTTCCCCTGCTTCTGCTGGCCGGCCTTTCCGCGTTTGCGCAGGAAGGGAAAAAGCAGACCATTGACCTGGATCAGGAATTCTTCCACCTGCCCGATACGATTACGAACGAGTATCTGGACAACATCGACATCCCCAAACAGAACCGCATCAACGATTACTGGATCGTGGGCGTCCACGGCGGCGTGTCCGTGCAGCACGGCTATTTCAACCCGCCGCGGGAGATGAACTGGTACTTCAACAAACCCGTCTATGGGTTCTCGATCACCCGGTATGCCACGATGATGAACATGTTCCAGGTCGTGGGCATGGAACTGGGTTTCCAGCACAATTTCGAGGGCTATAACTTCAAGGAAACCGAGACCGACGGGGTGGTCCACCGGCATAACGTCGATGGCGCTTACGAGGCCTATATGGAAGTCCCTGAGGTGTTCCTGCTTACGCACGGGCACCTGGACATCGGCGATCACTTCAAGTTCCTCATCAAGGCCGGCATGTACGGCGGTTACCGGATGAACATCACCCGCATCGGCCCGTATGTCCGGGATGAACTGGTCAACACCTTCAAGGATACCGACAACCGGTGGACCTACGGCGTGCAGGGCGGCCTGGGCTTCGGCCTGATGTTCGATCCCATCGAGATCCACCTGGGCGTGCAGATCAAGTGGGGTTGGTCCTCCTTCTACCAGCCCAACGTGGCCAGTCCTTACTACTACCGTTTCGCTTATCCGCTGGATGGGGCCATCACCCTGGGTGTTTATTATCAACTGACTCCCCGGCGGGGCCATACCCGCGCCGGACTCCGCAAGCTGGCCCGCCAGGTCGTCGCGGAGGAAATGCAACCGAGAGAATAATGGAAACGCGTGTCGTGAAAGTGGGTGACGTCCTCATCGGAGGAAAGAACCCGGTCGTCGTCCAGACGATGTGCAATACCCACACCTATGATGTGGAAGCAACTGTCGATCAGTGCCTCCGCCTCGCGGCGGCCGGTGCGCAGCTGGTGCGGATCACCGTACCCGGCCTGCAGGATGTCCCGCACGTACGGGAGATCCGGGACCGGCTCCGGGCGGCCGGATGCCAGGTGCCGCTGGTGGCCGATATCCACTTCTCCTCCGAGACGGCCATCGCCGTCGCCTCCGTCGTGGAGAAGGTTCGGATCAATCCGGGGAATTTCCACAAGGACCACGCGGAAGCCCGCCGCCAGTTCGGCCGCTTCCTCGAAGAGTGCAAGCGCTGCGGAACGGCCATCCGCATCGGCCTGAACCACGGGTCCCTGGGCGCGTATATCGTGGAGCGCTTCGGCAATACCCCGCATGCGATGGCGCTGGCCGCGATGGAATGGATCGAGATGTGCATCGAGGCCGATTTCTGGCAGGTCGTCGTGTCGCTGAAGGCGTCCAACACCGTCGTGATGATCGAGGCTTACCGCGAACTCGCCCGGATGATGCAGGAGCGCGGCGTCGTTTTCCCGCTGCACGTGGGCGTCACCGAGGCCGGCAACGGCGACTCCGGCCGCATCAAGTCCTGCGTCGCCATCTCCACCCTCCTCTCCGAGGGCATCGGCAACACCGTCCGCGTCTCCCTCACGGAACCGCCTGAGAATGAGCTCCCCGTGGCCCAGTACCTCGCTGCGCGCTACTCTCCTTGTCATTCTGACGCTCCCTCTTGTCATTCCGAGCGCAGCGAAGGAATCTCTTCCCTCACCCCCCGCGACCTCACGATCCTCCGCGCCGCCTGCGACTATGGCAAGCCCCTGCTGGACCGCACCATTGACACCGTCTCCTTCCCTGATTTGGAGCCGGAATTCGCCGCGTACCTCACCGACGAACTGCTCCAGGCCTGCCGGCGGAAATTCTACCGTCCCGAGTACATCGCGTGCCCCGGCTGCGGCCGGACGATGTACAACCTCCAGGAAGCCTTCGAGGCCGTCAAGGCCCGGACCGGCCACCTGCAGAATGTCGTGATCGCCGTTATGGGCTGCATTGTGAACGGTCCTGGCGAGATGGCCGATGCCGATTACGGCTATGTGGGCGAAGGCGGCGGAAAAGTCACCATCTACCGCGGGAAGGAACCCGTCCTGCGGCATATCCCCGACAGCGAGGCTGTCGACCGTCTTGTGGAACTGATTGAAAACGACCACCGATGAAACGGATGATGCTCCTTGTGGCGTTGCTGCTCAGCACGACGCTCACCTTTGCGCAGAAAGCAACTTACATGGTCGCCCAGCGCGACACTTGCGACCTTTTTATTGACGTACATGACCCGGTGGAAATCCCTGGCGACACGCTTCAGCGTCCCACCATCCTGTATGTCTTCGGGGGCGGCTTTATCCAGGGCCAGCGCGACGACCCGTGGGTCCTTCCCTGGTTCAAACTCCTGAACGAGAACGGTTACCGGGTGGTTTCCGTGGATTATCGTCTGGGCCTGAAAGGCATCCGGATGCGGTTCGACCTCTTCCACCTGATCGAGAGTGCCGGCTACACGAAGAAGGCGGTTGATATGGGCGTCGAGGATGTTTTCGCCGCCGTGCGCTATCTGGCGGACCATCCGGAATTGGGCGTGGATATGGACCGGATTGTCATCGCCGGCAGTTCGGCCGGGGCGATGATTTCCCTCTCCAGTGAGCTGGAAGCCTGCAATCGCACCGTCCGGGCAGACATTCTGCCGGAAGGCTTCCATTTTGCCGGCGTCATGTCCTTCGCCGGTGCCATCATGTCGGATTCCGGCAAGCCTGCCTATCGCCGCACTCCCGCCCCGCACCTGCTGATCCACGGCACTGCCGACGGCGCTGTCCAATACGAGAAGATGGGGTTCGGCCGATGGGGTATGTACGGCAGCAGTTTCCTGGCTGACAAGGTCTTCAAGCCCGCCGGCTTTGTCTATCAGATTTACCGCTACGTGGACCATAGCCACGACATGGCCGCTAACATGCTTGCCAACTGGCCCGAAGAAAAGCGCTTCCTGGAAGTCAGCGTCATGGGCCGCCAGCCGCTTGTCATTGACTGCACCATCAACGATCCGTTAATGCCCGTCCTCGGCGCCGCATCCGTGACGCTGGATGATATTTATTGAGGCTTTTACGGGTTCGGTAGCGGGGAGAAAGACAGATTTCTCCACGCGCTTCGCTTGGTCGAAATGACAAGGGAGATTCCTTCGCTGCGCTCGGAATGACAAAGGGAGTGCTCCCGGAATGACAAGTTAAACACTTATTTCTCCGGGAGGAGGGCGATGACGGATTCGACGGCCTTGACCTTGTCGCCGAGCTTGACCTGGATGTCGGCGTCGAGGGGAAGGAACATGTCGATGCGGGAGCCGAACTTGATGACACCGCACTGGTCACCGCGGTTTTCCATGTTGCCGGGGTCGGAGTAACAGACGATACGGCGCGCGAAGGTGCCGGCAATCTGCTTGAAAAAGACTTCGCCGTAGGCGTTCTGCAGGCAGCTGGAGGCGTGTTCATTCAGCTCCGATGACTTCGGGTGGAAAGCCAGCAGGTATTTTCCGGGGTGGTACTGATAGTAGGTCACCTTGCCGTTGACCGGCCAGAAATTGCAGTGCACGTCGAAGAAGTCCATGTACACGGACACCTGGATGCATTCGCGGCGGAGGTACTCCTTTTCGAACACCTTTTCCAGGATAACCACCTTCCCATCGGCCACGGAGGTCACCAGGCGGTCGTTCTCATAATCCGGGACCGTGCGGTCGGGGACGCGGAAGAACCAGGTGATGAAGGCCATGAACACCAGGAAAACAGCCGCCAGCGGGATGGAGATCCAGGGATTGTGGATGAAATGGGCCGACAACCAGATAAGGATCGCACAGACACACCAGGAAATTAGGATGGTCTCGTAGGAGTCTTTGTCAATGCGGATGCTGCGGATGATCCTTTTCATAGTGTTTACAGAAGGCCAATGATTACCAAATAAATGACACCCGCCGGAATGGCGAAGAGCGCGCTGTCGAAACGGTCCAGCATACCGCCGTGACCGGGAATGATGTTGCCGGAATCCTTGATGTCGCAGACCCGTTTCCACTGGGACTCGAACAGGTCCCCGTACACGCCGGCCACGTGCATCAGGATGGAAAGGATGATGACGTGGATGATGGGCCAGTCCCAGAGACCGGTCCAGACCAGGATGAAGCCCGCCAGGACGGCGAACACGAGGCCGCCCCAGAAGCCCGCCCAGGATTTTTTGGGCGAGACGGAGGGAAAGAGTTTCGGGGTGTATTTCCCGAGCAGCATGCCGATGCAGTAAGCCCCTACGTCCGAAGCCCAGATGATGATGAAGAAAGCCAGCATCGGGCGCCCGTCGAAGTTCCCGGCCTGGTCAAAGACCACGAAGTTGGACAGGGTGAGCGGGACGGCGATGTACATCAGGCCCGTGTACAGGAACGCGAAATCCTTGAAATCCTTCTTGTTCCGAACCATCAGGGTGGAAATCATCAGCAGGAGCAGGAGGATGCCGGAGAGGCCCATCAGGCGGATATCCAGCCGGAAGGCCATCACCGTGAACAGGCCCAGAAACGCACCACACCCCAGCAGGATAGCCAGGGTGCGGATTTTCGGGTACTCCCCTCCCATCGTCATACGGTAGAACTCGTAGAGCATCGTCACCATCATAAAGGTGAGGAGGGCGGCGTACAGGTATTTGCTGATGAGGAGTCCGCCAATGACAATCGCCAAAAAGCAGACTCCCGAAATCGTTCTGGTGACAGTATTATTCATCCTGTGCAGGTTGTTCTTCTTCTTCTTCAAAACGGTCATCCTGGGCCGGTTTGACCTTCGGGCCGAGGATCCGCTCAATATCGTCTGCAAAGATAACTTCTTTTTCGAGAAGAAGCTCACCCAACTGCATGAAACCGTCGTGATGTTCGTCAATCAGTTTCCGGGTACGGTCGTGAACGGACTGGACGAGGCTCTTCACTTCCTGGTCCATCACTTCTGCCGTCTTCTCGGAATACGGCTTCACGAGGTTGTATCCCTGGGACCCGCTGGAATCATAGAAGGAAAGGGCTCCGACCTCGTCGCTCATGCCGTAATACTGGACCATGCTGTAGGCCATCCGGGTCAGGCGTTCCAGATCGTTCAAGGCCCCGGTGGAAGGTTCTCCGTTGAGCACCTCTTCCGCGACCCGTCCGCCCATAAGGTCGCACATGTGGTCGATCATGATGCTGCGGGACCAATTCTTCCGTTCCTCCGGAAGGCTCCAGGTGACGCCCAGGGCCTGGCCACGCGGGATGATGCTGACCTTGAAGACCGGGTCGGCATACGGGAGGAGCCAGCCCACCAGGGCGTGTCCCGCTTCGTGGAACGCCGTGGTCCTGAGCTCGGCCTTCGTCCGGATGGTGTTGGATTTCCGTTCCAGGCCGCCGATGATGCGGTCCACCGCATCCAGGAAGTCCTGCTGCAGAACCGCCTCGTGGTTGCGGCGGGCGGCCGTGAGGGCAGCCTCGTTGCACACATTGGCAATATCGGCTCCGGAGAAGCCGGGGGTATGCTTGGCCATGAAATGGACGTCGAAGTCATCCCCCAATTTGATGCCGCGCAGGTGGACCATGAAGATTTCTTCACGCTCCTTGATCTCAGGCAGTTCGACGTGGATCTGGCGGTCGAAACGGCCGGCGCGCATCAGCGCCTTGTCCAGGATATCGGCCCGGTTCGTCGCCGCGAGGACGATGACACCGGAGTTCGTGCCGAAGCCGTCCATTTCCGTCAGGAGCTGGTTCAGCGTGTTTTCCCGCTCGTCATTGGAGGTAAAACCTCCGTTCTTCGCCCGGGCGCGGCCCACGGCATCGATCTCGTCGATGAACACGATGCACGGTGCCTTTTCCTTCGCCTGGCGGAAGAGGTCGCGGACGCGGGAAGCGCCCACGCCGACGAACATCTCGACGAAATCGGAACCGGAAATGGAGAAGAAGGGCACATTGGCCTCCCCTGCCACAGCCTTGGCCAGCAGGGTCTTACCCGTTCCGGGAGGGCCCACGAGCAGGGCTCCCTTGGGGATCTTGCCGCCGAGGGCGGTATATTTCTTCGGATTCTTCAGGAAGTCGACGATCTCCATCACCTCCTCCTTGGCGCCGTACAGGCCGGCGACATCCTTGAAGGTGACCTTGACCTCGTCCTTGTCGGCAAGCTTGCCGGTGGACTTCCCGGCATTGAAGGGATTGCCCATACCGCCGCCCATGCCGCCGGCGCCCCGGTTCATCCCCCGGAACATCCAGACCCAGAAGAGGATCAGCAGCAGGGTCGGGAAAATCCACTGGGCCAGTTCGGCCCAGGTGTGGTCGGCGTTCTGGATGACCACCTTGAACTGGTCGCCCACGGGGAGGGCGCTGTTCAGTTCGGCGAAACTCGCCTCGGGGTCGAACTTCGCGGAAACCAGGAAGTAGAAATGCGGAGCCCTGCGCGGCACGTTGCCGGAGGGGAACTGGTCGGCATAGCGGGCCAGGCGCTCGGGACGGACCTTGATTTCGCCGCGGATGTCGTTCCGGACGAAGACGATCTCCTCGATGTCGCCGGCCTGGGCCATGGTCTGGACCTGCTGCCACTCGATCTTCTGGGGATCGGAAGTCTTCTGGTTGTTGAACAGCAGCCAGCCGATGCCCAGAATCAGGAGCAGGTAGAACCAGGAAAAGTTGAAGGTGAAGCTGAAAACTTTCCGCCCGTCCTTCGGGTTCTTCTTATTGTCAGCCATTTATTCGTCGGTCTTTTTGGCGGCAGGTTTCTTCCGCTCCTTGTACTCCTTCCGCGGCACGTCGGCCCAGAGGTCCTCCAGGCGGTAGAAATCGCGGTATTCCTTGAGGAAGACGTGGACCACGATGTTGCCGTAGTCCTGGATGATCCAGAAATTGTTGCCCTCGCCCTGGGAGCGGTAGAGGGTGTGGCCCTCCTCCTGCATCTTTTCGGCGATGTTGTCGGCAATCGCGCCCACCTGCGTCGTATTGGAACCGTCGCAGACCACGAAGAAGTCCGTGATAGCTCCGTCCATCTTCCGAAGGTCCAGGGACACCACGTCCTGGCCCTTCTTGTCTATGATGGCATCGGCAATCAGCCGAAGGTCGTGTGTAATCATATTGGGAATATTACTAATTTTGCAGTACAAATATACACAAAATCCGAACCAATGGAAAGCAAGATACGGATAAAGTGGTTCCCGGAGCTGGATTCCACGAATAACGAGCTTCTGAGGCACATCGGGGACTATGACAATTTGTCAGTGGTCGCCGCAGTGAGCCAGACGGCGGGGCGTGGACAGCGCGGAAACCGCTGGCTTTCAGCCCCGGGGGACAACCTCACATTCTCCCTCCTGCTGAAGCCGGCGGACTTCCCGTTCCGGGATGTCATGGCGGTAACCTGTTTCGCAACCCTCGCCGTCCGCGACCGGCTTCGGGAGGAGGGCGTCCGTGCCGTCATCAAATGGCCGAACGACATCTACGTGGGCAACCGGAAAATCTGCGGCATGCTCGTCGAGAACGGGCTGGAGGGCTCTTCCCTCGCCTGGTCGGTCGTCGGCATCGGCCTGAACCTGAACCAGACGGCGTTTCCGCCGGAACTGATGAATCCCACCTCCCTGAAACGGCTGACAGGCAGGACATTCCAGCCGGAAGAGTTCCTGGAATCCCTCTGCTTGGGTTTCGAAACTCTCTTGCCGGAACTGGACACATCCGAGGGCCGGAACCGCCTCCGGGAAGCCTATGCGGCGGACCTTTTCCGGAAGGACTCCCCCGCTTCTTACCGCGACCTTCTCACCGGGGATGAGTTCACCGGCATCCTCCGCGGCATCACGCAGGAGGGGCTTCTACGCGTTGAAGCCGAAGGCGTGGAAAGGACCTTCGGCTTCAAGGAAATCGGATATATACTCTAGACTATCCCCGCATGGCTGCGATGACCGCGGCCGGGTCTTCCGCCTTGAAGACGGCGCTTCCGGCAACGAGGATGCCTACGCCGGCCTCGGCCAGCGCTCCGGCATTTGCCGGCGATACTCCCCCGTCCACTTCGATGAGCGCCGGGCTCCCGATCCGGTCGATTTCGGCCTTCACGGCCCGGATCCGGTCGTAGGTTTCCGGAATGAACTTCTGCCCGCCGAAGCCGGCGAACACGCTCATCAGGAGCACGTAATCGACCTTCCCGAGGTACGGGAAAACCGCTTCCACCGGGCAGTCCGGATTGATGACGATGCCCGCTTTCACATTGAAGCTGTGGATGAGGTCAATGACTGTATCCGACTGATCCAATGCCGCTTCGTAGTGGAAGCTGATCATCGCGGCGCCCGCCTGGGCAAACCGCTCCACATACTTCTCGGGATGGACGATCATCAGGTGGACGTCCATCGGTTTCCGGGCCTCCCGGGCAATGGCTTCCACGACCGGGAAGCCGAAGGAGATGTTCGGGACGAAGGTCCCGTCCATGATGTCCAGGTGGAAAATGTCGGCATACGCATTGACCGTCTCCACGTCCCGGGAGAGGTGGAGAAAGTCGGCGGCCAGGATGGAAGGGGCGATGAGCATATCAGGCGAAATGAAGGACCACGTCGGTCAGGTGCTTTACGAACTTTTCCAGGGAAGCGAGTTCCAGTTTCTCGCCCGGGGCATGCACGTTTCGCAGGGTCGGGCCGAAGGAAATCATGTCCAGGTCCGGGAACTTCTCCAGGAACAGGCCGCATTCCAGGCCGGCGTGGATGGCCTTGACCTCCGGGTCCCGGCCGAAAATCCGCCGGTAGGACTCCACGCTCGTCTTCAGGATGGGAGAATCCAGGTTCGGCTTCCAGCCCGGATACTCGCCGTGGTGCTCCACGTCGAAGGAACCCAGGAAGAAGGCGGCCTCCATCCTTTCGGCCAGGGCGTGCAGCTCGGAAACGACGGAACTGCGCTGGTTGGTAATGACTTTCAGGACGTCGCCCTCGATATGGGCGGCGGCGAAGTTCGTGGACGTCTGGACCAGGCCCGGAATGTCCATGGACATCTTCTCCACCCCGTGCGGGATGGACAGTAGGGTCATGAGGATGTTGGCGGCATCCCCTTCCTCGATGGGACGGATGGGGCAGGCCTCCGGGGTGCAGGTGGCGGTGACGCCGGGGTCGTTGGACTTGTACTCGGCCTTGATGAGAGCGTCGAAGGCAGCGGTATCCTCCTTCCATTCATCGACCTCGTCGGCCGGGACCGCGATGACGGCCTCCGCCTCGCGGCAGATGGCGTTGGGCTTGTTGCCGCCGCCAAGGGTCAGGAGCTGGAAGTCATACTGGAGTTCGGTATACAGGAAGCGGACCAGCAGGCGCAGGGCATTGGCCCTTTCCTTGTTGATGTCGTCGCCGCTATGACCGCCCTGGGCGCCTGAAACGCGGATTTTCAGGGTCCGGTAGCCCTTCCGGAGGGCTTCCCGCTTGAAGGCGAAGGTGGCCGTCGTGTCCATGCCGCCGGCGCAGCCGACGAACAGCTGTCCCTCGTCCTCGGAATCGAGGTTGATGAGGGTCTTGCCCTCGAAGAAACCCGGTTCCAGGGCGAAGGCTCCGTCCATCCCGGTTTCTTCCGAGATAGTGAACAGGCATTCCAGCTTGCCGAGCGGCAGGTCGCTGTCCAGCAGGGCCAGGCAGGCGGCGATGCCGATGCCGTCATCTGCGCCGAGGGTCGTGTGCTCCGCGACCATCCAACCGTCCTTCACCACGTACGGGATGGGCTCCTTCAGGAAGTCGAACGCGAAGTCGGCGTCCTTTTCGCACACCATGTCCTGGTGCGCCTGGAGGACGAGGGTCGGCACGTTTTCCTTCCCGGGTGCCGCCTCCTTGACGATGACGACGTTGCCGGTCTTGTCGGTGCGGCATTCGAGGTTGCGGGAAGCAGCAAACTGCTGGAGATAGGCCGTAATGGGGCCTTCGTGACCGGATTCACGCGGGATCCGGGTGATTTCCTTGAACAGGTCAAGAACCGTTTCCGTATTCATATCGCTACGCAAATGCATTTGTTTGCGTAAAGATAAGGATTATTCAGGGAAAAAGGAAATATCAGCGCTCGACCGGAACGGCCACCATGTTCTCGATGTCCGTAACGTACTGGCGGAAGGCCTTGTCCGTGGACATCAGGTCCTGTACGGTGGTGCAGGCGTGAAGGACGGTGGCGTGGTCCTTGCCGCCCAGTTCGGCGCCGATGGTGGACAGCGAGCAGTTCGGGATGAGGTTGCGGCACTCGTACATCGCAATCTGGCGGGCCTGGACGATCTGGCGCTTGCGGGACTTCGAGAGCAGGATGTCGCGGGTGATGTTGAAATACTCGCACACCGTGTCCACGATCAGGTCGATGGAAACGTCGGACTGCTGCTCGCCGACGATCTTGCCGGTGACGCTCTCCGCCAGGGAGACGGTGATTTCCCGGTGGCCGAGGGTGGCATTGGCGATCAGGGAGATCAGGGAGCCTTCGAGTTCGCGGAAATTGGTCTTGATGCGGGAGGCCAGGAACGCGAGGACTTCGTCGTCGATGGCGACACCCTCCCGGAAGGCGCGGGCCTTGAGCATCTCCAGGCGGGTTTCATATTCGGGCCGGGAGAGTTCCACGGAGAGTCCCCACTTGAAGCGGGACAGGAGCCTTTCCTCGAAGTTCTGGAGGTCGGCCGGGGAACGGTCGGAGGTGAAAATCAATTGTTTCCCGCTCTGATGGAGGTGGTTGAACACGTTGAAGAACGCATTCTGGGAACCCTGGCCCATCAGTTCCTGGATGTCATCCACCAGCAGGACGTCGATCTTCATGTAGAAGGCCATGAAATCCACGAGGCGGTTGCCCTTCACGGCGTCCATATACTGGGTCTTGAACTCGTTGCCGGTCACATAGAGGACCACGAGGTCGGGGAATTTCTCCTTGATGGCGATGCCGGTGGCCTGGATCAGGTGCGTCTTTCCGAGGCCCGGGCCGCCGAAGATGAACAGCGGGTTGAACGGGGTCTTGCCCGGGGCCAGGGAGATGTTCTCGCCGGCGTGGACGCCGAGCTTGTTGCACTCCCCTTCCACGAGGTTGGCGAAGCAGTAGACCGGATTCAGCCTCGGGTCGATCTTCACGCGCTGCACGCCGGGGAACACGAAGGGACTCGGGTTGCCGGACGGCTGGTAGGTGTTGATGGCGACGGTCTTGTTCGTCGGGGCGAGGCCGTGGGCGGCGGGATAGACCATGGGCTTTTCCACCTGGACCGGACGGACCATGTAGTGGAGCTGGGCACCGGCGCCGATGGCGCGCTTGATGGTGAGTTTCAGCAGGTCGAGATAGGCCCCTTCGATGTAATCCCGGAAGAAATCCGAGGGGACTTCCACGGTAAGCGTAGACTCCACCAGGGAGACGGGCCGGATGGGTTTGAACCACGTATCGAACTTCTGCGGATCAATGTTGTTGGCAATGATCTGCAGACAGTTGTTCCATACGGCGATATGTCTTTCCGGTCCTGTCACGGGAGATTACTTTTGGTTCGGATTGCAAAAATGGGGGAAAAATAAATGATAACAAATTTAATTTGCTATTGCATTTATCATTTTTTTTATTTTCTTAAAATCTACAAAACGCTTGAAAACGACACCTTTGTAAAATTAAGAAAATCAGCTATTTAGAATTGTCGATATGCGTTGAAACGCATATGCATTAATTTCCTTTTTAGATAAATTCTAAATTAGCCAAATGTGGAAAAACCGCTGTTTCAGGGAGTTGGATGGCAGAAAATCAGCGAACCAAAGTCACCGTTTCCCCTTCTTTCGACACGATGAAACAACCCGGAAATTTGGCGGACAGTTCCCGGTGCTTTTTGCGGACGGCGGAAAGGTCCTCCCCCGGCACCAGGATGTACTTGTACAGCTTGCCGGCCTTCACCTCCAGCGGAGTGTACCCTAGGAAGAAAGGATCGGACGGACTCATCTTCTTGCCGGTGGCCAACACCTGGACTCCATACACGATTCCGGTGGTGGAAGTGGATGCCGGGGACGCCGATGAAGGCTTTTCGGCAGGGGCTGCGGCGGCGGTATCGGCCTTCTCCTCCGGAAGCTCGGCGGTGTTGTCGTAGCGGGTCTTGAAGGTCTTGACGGCGCGGGCCAGGTTCTCGGCGATCCGGTCCCGTCCTTCCGGAGTGGTCATCACTTTGAGGTCGGCGTCATTGGTGATGAAGCCGACTTCCACCAGCACGGAGGGCATGGCCGTGCGCCAGAGTACCCAGAACGGGTCCTGGGAGACCCCCCGGTTGCGGGTGATGGGCCCTCCTTTCATCGCATTGGCCACATCCTCCGCGAAGACGAGGCTGTGCTCCAGGTGGGCGTTCTGTACCAGGCTGAATAATATATAGGACTTGGGATCTGACGGGTTGAAGCCCTGGTAGCGGGTCTTGTAGTCATCTTCCAGCAGGATCACGGAGTTCTCCCGCTTGCACAGTTCCAGGTTCTTGCTGAACAGGTCGTTCCCCTGCTTGGAGGACTGGCCGAGGCAGTGGATGGAGAACCCGCTGGCCGAGGTACCCTTGGCCTGGGCATTGACGTGGATGGAGATGAACAGGTCCGCGTCCATGTTGTTGGCGATGTCGGCGCGGCCGGAGAGGGTGACGAACTTGTCTTCGGCGCGGGTCAGGGCCGCCCTCACGCCCGGACAGGTCTCGGCAATCTTCCGGGACAGCCGCTGGGCGATGTCCAGGGCGATATCCTTCTCGTAGGTCTTCTTGTCCGCACTGACACAGCCGGGATCGTTTCCGCCGTGCCCGGGGTCGATCACGATGGTGGAAAGTTTCGGCCGGTCCTGCCCGAAAGCCTTGACAGGCACAATGATTGCAGACAGGAGGACGGCCCAGAGGACCAGGCAGGGGCGGAAGAAGCGCATCATGGGCGGGTCACTTTGAATTGAGCGAAAATTGTCGTACTTTTGTCGATTGCAAATATAAGCAATTTGGATAGAATTTGGAAATATCTCGCAGCCATTGCGCTCGCCGTCGTCCTGGGACAGGGAGTCTCTTCCGCCCAGCGTAACCGGCGGGACCGCAACCGGGTGGAACCGCCCAAGGATACGGCTGTAACGGCGCTTCCGGATTCTGTCATCGCCTACCGGGACTCCGTGCACCGGGCCGATTCCGTGGCCCGCCGCGACTCCCTGGACATGCTGGAAAAGAGTTCCCTGGACCGCCCTGCCTTCTCTTCGGCGAAGGATTCCATCATCACGGAATTCACCGGCGGCCAGCGCAAGGTCTATTATTATGGAGGTGCGACCGTCACCTACCAGGACATGAAACTCACCGCGGACTACATCGAGTATGATATGAAGACGAACACCGTCTTCGCCCGCGGCCGGAAGGATGAGACCACCGACGAGTGGGTGGGCCAGCCCGAAATGACCCAGGGCAAGGCCACCTACAAGATGGAGGAACTCCGCTACAATTTCGATTCCAAGAAGGCCCGTATCACCAACATGATCACCCAGGAGTCCGAAGGCCTCCTGCAGGGACAGAAGATCAAGATGATGCCGGACCAGTCCGTGAACATGGAAAACGGCATGTACACGGTCTGCGACCTGGAGCATCCGCACTATTATATGAAACTGACCATGGCGAAGGTGGTGACCCAGCCTTCCCAGAAGACCGTTTTCGGCCCCGCCTACCCGGTCATCGCGGATGTCCCCCTCCCCATCGGCCTCCCCTTCGGATTCGTCCCCTCCAAGCCCACGCGGGCGACCGGCCTCCTGATGCCGACCTTCGGCGAGGAGGTGGCCCGCGGCTTTTTCGTCAAGGACGCCGGTATGTATTTCGTGCTCGGCGACTACTTCGACCTCTCCCTGACCGGCAGCTATTTTACCCTGGGCTCCTATTCCGTGGACATCAACTCCCGGTATAAGGTCAATTACAAGTTCAACGGCAGTTTCTCCCTGACCTATTCCAATGACCAGACCGGTGAAAAGGGCCTCCCCGATTTCCGGCAGTCCAAGAACTTCGGCCTCCGCTGGTCCCATTCGCAGGATGCCAAGGCCCATCCCGGAACGACCTTCAGCGCCTCGGTGAACTTCTCCAGCCCGTCCAACAGCAAGTACAACTCGCGTTCGGTGGACGAGGCGCTCCAGAACCAGGTTTCCTCCTCGGTCTCCTATTCCCACAACTGGAACGGAAAGTTCAGCCTCTCGGTCAACGCCCTCCACAACCAGAATTCCCGGGACTCCAGCTACTCGTTCACCCTCCCGAACGTGACCTTCAACGTGACCCGCTTCTATCCGTTCAAAAAGAAGAACCGCGTGGGCAAGGAGAAGTTCTACGAGAAGATTTCCTTCGGCTACAACGCCTCCTTCCAGAACCGCATCAATTTCAAGATGCGGGAGATGCAGGACTTCGTGTACAACGCCGACGGGTCGTACCAGGTGGATCCCGTGACCGGTTACCGGACGAAGGCGTTCGGCGATTCCCTGGCGACCAAGGCCCTGAACAAGCTGACCAACGGCATGACGCATACCTTCCAGATCGGCCTGCCGAATTTCACCCTGCTCAAGTACCTGAACTTCACCCCGAGCATCTCCTACGGTATGAACTGGCTGTTCAACAGCGGCCGGCAGTACCTGGAACCGGAATTCGACGAGAGCGGCCAGGCCGTCATGGTCCCGGACAAGGACGGAAACCTGGTGCAGGCGCAGCGGCTCGTGACCGATGTCGGCCAGGCGTTCAACACATTCGGGATGACGCACACCTATTCCGGCGGCATATCCATGAGCACGCGTATCTACGGCATGTTCAACTTCGGCAAGCACCGGCGGATCCAGGCCATCCGGCATGTGATCACCCCGTCCTTCTCCTTGAACTACAGCCCGGAAAAGGGAACCGCTTTCAACGGTTGGCGTACGCTGGAAGCCTATTATGACAAAAATGGCACCTACCACAAGGAGACGGATTACAACATCTACACCCTGAACGGCCACCACAACTCCGCCTCTCCGCCCGGACGCGGGAAGACCGGCAGCATGAGCTTCTCCTTCGGCAACAACATCGAAGCGAAGGTCCGCGACCTGCGGGATACGACCGGAACGGGCTCCAAGAAGGTCAAGATCCTGGACCAGCTCACCCTGAACGGCAGTTACAACTTCCTGGCGGACTCCCTGAAGATGTCCAATATCGGCGTCAGCGCCTCGACGAACCTGTTCGGGAAGGTCAATGTGAGCGGTAACTTGAACTTCGACCCCTACGCCATCAACGAGCGGGGACAGCGGATCAACAAGTTCAACATTGTCGCGACGGGCGTTCCCCTGCGGCTCACGAACGCGTCCCTGTCCTTCTCCTACTCCCTGAACGGGACGGGGTCGATCAACGGCAATGACGGCAGCAAGAGCAGCGGCTCCGGCTCTTCCGGTGGTTCATCGGGCGACGCCAACTCCTACCGGCGCATCTACTACCATCCGATTACGGGCGAATACATCCCGGGCGGCTATGTGTATTATATGAATCCGAATGCGCCCTGGTCGATCAATTTCAGCTACAGTTTCAATTACTCCAAGACGTACCAGTACACGAACAACCAGCTGATTGAGAACAAGCGGTTCACCCAGACGCTCAACGGCAGCGCCAACATCAAACTGACGCCCCGGATGAGCATCCAGGCCACCTCCGGCTTCGACCTGATGGCGATGAAGATGACCACGACGCAGCTCTCGGCCTCCTATGACCTGCACTGCTTCAACATCGCTGTAACCTGGGTTCCGACGGGTCAGTGGCAGTCCTACAGCTTCCGTATTGCGGCCAACGCATCCGCCCTGGCCGACCTTCTCCGCTTCAAGAAGAGCTCCAGTTACATGGACAACATGCTGCGGTAGGAATCCTGTTTGCATTGTTGTTTTTTTTCCTTATCTTTGCACTGCCTTTCCGGTCGGGAAGGCGTCCAAAGCGAATCTATCTATATTATCTATGCCTCATAGTTTATTGGAATTGAACGCAATGAGCGAAGAACAGCTCAGAGCATTGGGAGAGAATTTGAGCATCAAGAATGCAAAGAAAATGGACATGGAAGCCCTCGGTTATGCCATCCTGGACGAGGAGGCAAGACTCGAATCCCTGAAGCCCGTGGAAGAGAAGCCGCGCAAGCGGGGACGTCCTGCCAAGAAGAAGGAAGAGAAGCCTGCGAAGGAAGCTGCCCCCGCCAAGCCGAAGGCCGAGAAACCTGCCGCTGAGGAGCAGAAGCCCGAAGAGGAAAAGGCGGCCCAGAAGAAGCGCAGCCGCAAGGGAAAGGCCAAGGGCGACGAGGCCGCGAAGCCGGCTGAGGAAGCGCCCGCCAAGGCTCCGAAGACTGCGGAAGAGCAGAAGCCGAAAGCGGAAGCCCCTGCGGCCCAGGAAGAGGCCCCGAAGCAGGAAGGACAGGCCAAGCAGCCCCGCCAGAAGCGCTCCCGGGCCCAGAAAGAGCAGAAGGAGGCCGCACCCGTGAAGGTGGAGGAGGTCCCTGCCGAAGCCGCGGAAACGCCCGCCCAGGAAGTCCCGGCCGTCGATGGGAAGCAGTTCATCCACAGCCTCTTTGACGAGCTGAACCAGGATGAGGTGCAGCAGGAGGAAAAGGCGCAGGAGCGCCAGCAGCGGAAGGCCCAGAAAGAGCAGCAGCGTGCCCAGCAGCAGGGACAGCAGCAGAATCAGCCCAAGCCCCAGCGCATCGAGTTCGAAGGTTCCGTCGAGGCCACGGGCGTGCTGGAAATCATGCCGGACGGCTACGGTTTCCTCCGCTCCTCCGATTATAATTACCTGAACTCCCCGGACGACATCTACGTCTCCCAGCAGCAGATCAAGCAGAACGCCCTCAAGAACGGCGACACCGTGACCGGTGAAATCCGTCCTCCGAGAGAAGGCGACAAGTACTTCCCGCTGGTGAAGATCAAGTATATCAACGGCCGCTCCCCGGAATTCGTCCGGGACCGCGTCCCCTTCGACTTCCTCACTCCCCTCTTCCCGACCGAGAAATTCAACCTCCTCGGCCACGGGTTCGAGAAGGATCCTTCCTGCCGCATCGTGGACATGTTCACCCCCATCGGCAAGGGCCAGCGCGGCCTGATCGTCGCCCAGCCGAAGACCGGTAAGACGATGCTCCTCAAGTCCATCGCCAATGCCATCGCGGAGAACCACCCGGAGGTCTATGAGATCGTCCTCCTGATCGACGAGCGTCCGGAAGAAGTGACCGACATGCAGCGCAGCGTCAAGGCCGAGGTCGTCGCCTCTACCTTCGACGAGCCGGCCGAGCGTCACGTCAAGGTGGCCAACATGGTCCTGGACAAGGCCCGTCGCCTCGTGGAATGCGGTCACGACGTGGTAATCCTCCTGGACTCCATCACCCGCCTCGCCCGCGCCTACAACACCGTCCAGCCGGCTTCCGGCAAGGTGCTTACCGGCGGTGTCGATGCGAACGCCCTCCAGAAGCCCAAGCGCTTCTTCGGCGCCGCACGTAACATCGAGAACGGCGGTTCCCTCACCATCCTGGCCACGGCCCTTACCGAGACCGGTTCCAAGATGGACGACGTGATCTTCGAGGAATTCAAGGGCACCGGCAACATGGAACTGCAACTGGACCGCAACCTGTCCAACAAGCGCATCTTCCCGGCCGTCAACCTCGTGCTTTCCTCCACCCGCCGCGACGACCTGCTGTATGACCCGTACACGATCAACCGCATCTGGATCCTCCGCAAGCTTCTCGCGGATATGAACCCCGTTGAGGCGATGACCTGGATGCAGCAGCACATGGACGAGTTCAAGACGAACAAGGACCTGATCGACAACATGTCCAAGTTCAGTCGGTATGAGTAGTCATCCCTTCAGTGATACAATCGTTGCTCCGGCCACCATCCCTGGGACCGGAGCAATTTCTATTGTGCGGATCAGCGGTCCGGAGGCTTTCCGTGCAGTTGATGCGGTCGTTCAATTGAAATCCGGAACCGTCTGTGAAGCATCGGCTTATACGATTCATTTCGGAGAAGTACCGGACTTGGATGACGTGCTGGTTTCCGTGTTCCGGGCACCCCATAGTTATACCGGAGAGGATTCCGTGGAGATCTCGTGCCACGCTTCCCGGTATATCGTGGAGGAACTGATCCGACGCCTGCTGGAGGCCGGTTGCCGGCTGGCGGGCCCGGGTGAGTTCACGCGTCGGGCCTTCCTGAACGGGAAGATGGACCTTGCCCAGGCGGAGGCCGTCGCGGATGTGATTGCGGCGACTACGGCCGCTTCGCACCGGGTCGCCTATAACCAGCTGCGGGGCGGGTTCTCTTCCGAACTGGCCCTGCTGCGCGGGGAACTCGTCGAGATGACTTCCCTGCTGGAACTCGAACTCGACTTCAGCGAAGAGGAGGTGGAGTTCGCCGACCGGTCCCGGTTGCTCGATCTGGTGGATCGGGTGCGGGCGCACGTGGTTCGTCTTGCGAATTCCTTCAAGGATGGCAACGCCATCAAGAACGGTGTTCCGGTCGCCATTGTCGGTGCTACGAATGTCGGGAAGAGCACCCTGCTCAATGCCCTCGTCGGAGAGGACCGCGCCATCGTTTCCGACATCGCGGGAACGACCCGCGACACCATCGAAGAGGTCATCAACCTGGACGGAATCCTGTTCCGGTTCATCGACACAGCCGGCATCCGGGAGACCGATGAGACGGTCGAGCAGATGGGCATCGAGCGCACTTTCCGGAAGATTTCCGAGGCCGAAATCGTGATTGGAATGGTCGATGTCACCTCCCCCGAGATTTCCCTTTTTGACCATTTGAAGCAGATCGTCTCGAAGGTCAATTTCGAGACGCAGAAGCTGGTTTTGTGCCTGAATAAGGTGGATTTGGGGGCGGATTCTGGCGTTAACAAAAATGTTAATATGATTAACGATTTTGTTACATCGCTTGATAAAGAAATTATTACGGTAAAACTGGCCGCAAAACAAGGCCTGGGCCTCCCCGAACTCCGCGCTACCCTATCCTCCCTGGAATCCCGCCTGATCCCCCAGGAAGATTCGACCTTTGTCACAAATCTCCGCCACTACGAATCCCTCCGCGACACGGCCGCTTCCCTCTCCGACGCCCGCCTCGCCCTCACCTCCGCCATCCCCGCCGACCTCGTCGCCGAACACCTCCGCCAAGCCATCTCCTCCCTCAACCAGATCCTCGGCAAGGACCTCATCGATCCGGAATCGGTACTGCAGCATATTTTTAGGAAGCATTGCATCGGCAAATAGCTCAAACTAACTAAAACTAGCCGTAACTAGCTGAAACTATAATTAGTCTCTATAACTCGCTGAAACTTAATCCGCTCATGATAAGTTTCGACTAGTCTCCTTATAACACTTATCG
>Ga0310690_10000257_pt1 | contig 123892 bp, 101 predicted proteins | sample AusTroGonzalo_MG_2_FD_207661 | JGI IMG/M metagenome (GOLD analysis project Ga0310690, IMG submission 207661) | Bovine rumen microbial communities from tropical cattle in Woodstock, Queensland, Australia - Gonzalo_04 (v2) (version 2) | ecosystem: Host-associated > Mammals > Digestive system >...
CTCGCGTATCATCGAATTAAACCACATGCTCCTCCGCTTGTGCGGGCCCCCGTCAATTCCTTTGAGTTTCAACCTTGCGATCGTACTCCCCAGGTGGATCACTTATCGCTTTCGCTTGGCCGCTGAGCATCACTGCCCAACAACGAGTGATCATCGTTTACAGCGTGGACTACCAGGGTATCTAATCCTGTTTGATCCCCACGCTTTCGTGCATGAGCGTCAGTTGTGAACTCGCGACCTGACTTCTCGATCGGTGTTCTGTGGCATATCTAAGCATTTCACCGCTACACACCACATTCCGGCCACGTCTATCACACTCCAGTCCGCCAGTATCAAAGGCACGGTCCATGTTGAGCACGGACTTTTCACCCCTGACTTAACGGTCCGCCTGCGCACCCTTTAAACCCAATAAATCCGGATAACGCTCGTATCCCCCGTATTACCGCGGCTGCTGGCACGGAGTTAGCCGATACTTATTCCCCGCATACTCTCAACCGGGGACGCGTCCCCGGGTTTACTCTGCGGTAAAAGAAGTTTACGACCCATAGGGCCTTATTCCTTCACGCGGCATGGCTGGGTCAGAGTTGCCTCCATTGCCCAATATTCCCTACTGCTGCCTCCCGTAGGAGTCTGGACCGTGTCTCAGTTCCAGTGTGGGGGTCTTTCCTCTCAGAACCCCTAATCATCGTCGGCTTGGTGGGCCGTTACCCCGCCAACTACCTAATAATACGCATGCCCATCCCCAACCAATAAATCTTTATACCATGGAGGATGCCCTCCTCGGTAGCCATGGGATATTAGCAGCCGTTTCCAGCTGTTTTGTCCCGGTTGGGGGCAGGTTGCATACGCGTTACGCACCCGTGCGCCACTCGTGTACCTCGTGCATTGCTGCACTCGGCCTTACCGTTCGACTTGCATGTATTAAGCCTGCCGCCAGCGTTCATCCTGAGCCAGGATCAAACTCTCCATCCTAATTAATCTCTTTCTTTTTTTTTGTCTGTCCCGACCTTATCGCTTGCGAATCTCAAAAAAATCCTTGAGTATTTGCTACATCTTTCTTCATTCTTTCAATGAACCTCCCAATTCCCTTGTCCCCTCTTTCCCTCTCATTTGGGACCGCAAAAATACACTTTTGTTCGTTACCTCGGCACATACCTACCCACTTTTTTTTAAACTTTTTATTATCTTACTGATTATCAGCAAGAAAAAATTTATATAGGGGTGATTTTTTCAGTTTTTCAACAGGAAAAAATGGGGTTTTCGGGGAAATGAGTAGGAGATTTCGGGATAATTTGAGGGGGCGTTTCGCAGTTTTTGGCGGAAGAGGCGAAAAAAATGATTTTTTTCGTTGATATTACTACCCCGCCCTGACGGGCACCCCTTCTAAAATAGAAGGGGATTTTTAGATGGGGGCTCGCACCCCCTACACTGTGCTCCTTTCAGTCGCGTGTGCGGGGGTACCAAGATGGTATCCCTACGGGATACAAGATGAATAATACAAAATATGTTGGAGCATATCAAAAAAAGTGTATTTTTGCACCCCTTAATTAAATATAGTATTAACCCTAAAAGAAAGAGGTATTATTTATGATTATTGTTCCCATTAAAGAAGGCGATTCAATCGACAAAGCGCTCAAGAAACTGAAAAAGAAATTCGACAAGATTGGTGTGAAGAAAGAGATCCGTCAAAGACAGGAATTCACCAAGAAGAGCGTGATCAGACGGGAGCAATTGCGCAAGGCCATCTACGTGCAGCATCTTCGCGAAGCTGAAAACGAATAACGGTTTTGCCAATCGTACTAAGAACAGGGTCACTACCCTGTTTTTTTTAATGAATTATCTTAATCTATTATTATATATACTATAAATAAATGATTTCATTCCAAGCCTTCCTGAACCATTTGCGCTACGAAAAGCGCTCGTCGGAGCACACCGTAAAAGCCTACGAGGTAGATTTGCGGCAGTTTGCGGAGTACATGGAGAAGGCATTGGAGATTTCGGAACTTGCAAAAGTGGACAAACAGGATATCCGCACCTGGATTCTGACACTTTTGGAAGATGATCACATCTCGCCGCGGAGTGTGAACCGCAAATTGAGTGCGTTGCGGGATTTCATCCGGTTCGAGAAGCAGAACGGGCGGCTGCAGCACGACCCCATGAGCGGCATTCAGGGGCCGAAATTCCGGGAAAAGTTGCCGGAATATGTGGAAATGAAGGACATGGAGCGGCTTTTTGTGCCGGAACAGTTCGAGGACAGCTTCGAAGGATGGCGCGACCGCACGATGTTGGAATTGTTTTATGCCACTGGAATGCGACTTTCAGAGCTGCTCAACATCCGGAAACAGGACCTGGATTTCTACGAAAACAGCGTAAAAGTACTGGGCAAGCGCAATAAAGAGCGCATCATCCCGTTTGGTAATCAGATGCGAGACTTATTAACAAAGTACTTGGAATATTATGCAGAAAAAATTGCGCCGGAGAACGAAAATTTTTATATCTTTGTTGCAGCCAACGGGGAGAAGCTCTACCCGAAGGCGGTCTATAGAATTGTGAGAAAACACTTGGACATGGTGACCACGATTGACAAACGGAGCCCGCACGTGATCAGGCACACCTTCGCCACGCACATGCTGAACAAGGGCGCGGACCTGAACGCCATCAAGGAGATTCTGGGCCACAGCAGTCTGGCAGCCACGCAAGTATATACCCACAATTCCATGGAGCAACTCAAATCCATTTATAAACAAGCCCATCCCAGGGCATAAAAAAGGAGGTCATTATGACAATCAACATCTCTTCCGTACATTTCAAGACGGATCAAAAGTTAGAAGAATTCATCAACGAGAAAGTTGAGAAACTGAACAAGGTACATGACGGCATCATCGGTTCGGACGTGACCTTGAAGCTCGAGAACACTGACACCCCTGAGAACAAGACCGTTGACATCCGGATGAAGATCCGGGGCAACGACGCCATTGCCAGCAAAACCGCCAAGAGTTTTGAGGAGGCCACGGATTTGGCCGTCGATGCGCTGAAGAAACAGCTGACGAAAATCAAAGACAAAGAGCAAACCAAACGATAGAAAAAAATCCCCTGCAGATTGCAGGGGATTTTTTTATAGGTGCAAGAGGTGAAAGAGGAGCATGGGGTGAATGGGGTGCATGAGGTGAAGGGGGTGCAATAAGGGCTTCAAAAAAGGCAATGATATAGATGCTAACCTTTTAAACCATGCCCCTTATTTCCTTTTGCAAATAATGATTACGGCACAGCAGTGCCACAATGAGTCAATTCCCCTTCTGAATCCAGAAGGGGTGCCCGCAGGGCGGGGTAGTTAATATGGATTTTCACTCCTTATTATTTTAATGTATTCAGATTCTTTATATTACTACCCCAGCCTACGGCTTCCCCTTCTAAAATAGAAGGGGAATGTTTAGGGCCCCGCACGGAAGTGCGGGGATTCAAAAAAAAAGAAAGAAAAAATAAAAATGCGCAATCACTAGTATATAGTGACAATTGTAAATATTGGAACAACAGTGTGTTATTTTTTTCATGAAAAGATGCTGATTTAATTGAAAAAAATGGTAATTTTGCAGCTTGAATATGTATAATGTGTAGAATTTTATAAAAATTTTGAAATTAAATTATTAAACTAAAATAAATATTTTTATGAAAAAACTTTTAACCTTAGCATTGTCTGTGATCATGCTTTGTATTTTTGCAGTCCAGACGCAGGCACAAACCGAAACGGCAGTTTACAATTCCACGACTGAACATACGTGGTCTGCCCCCTCTACTGGCACTTGGAGAGTGACCAAAATTGAAGTTTGGGGCGGTGGCGGCGGCGGCGGAAGCGCCACCAATGCCCGTACAGTAGGTTCTGGCGGTGGAAGCGGCGCATACGCAGCTTACGAAACATCTTTCATCATGACATCTGAACCGCTATACTTCCAAGTAGGTGCCGGCGGTGGCGCAGGTGCTCGTGGTGAGACTACCTACGTGAAACTGAATGCCAACAGCACAACCTATCTTGCCCGCGCAACTGGCGGCTATGGCGGAACTAATACACAAATTGCTGCTACAGGCAGGAGTGCGAACTCATCCGCAAATGCTAACACAAGCCGAGCTCAAGCTCTTGATGGCACCACTAAAACCCAAGGCAACGCGGGCGGCAATGGCTCCATTGCAAGAACCAGATCAAGCAGTAGACCTTATACTTATACCTTTTCTGGCACTAGTGGCTTAGGTGGTGTCAACGTTAATGGTGAAGCTGGTGGCGCCCAGGTTTCTTTGAACGATAACCAAGCCTCTTCCGGTAACACCCCCAATAACGTAGGCGCGGGCGGTAGTGGTGCCCTTAATACAAAAACTAGTAATGACAATTCCGCTGTAGGTGGTTCCGGTGCTAATGGTCAGGTGAAAATCACATACGAAAGACTCATGACCATCACGCTGAATTATAATGACGGTGTAACTGCAAATACTTCATTTCAAGTGACATTGAATCAGACATACGGAAACAATCTGCCTGATCTTTCCAACACGCGCGAACACTACATCTTTGTTGGCTGGTTTACAGAAGGCGGCACGCAAGTGTACGCCACCACCGCGCACACTACTTCGGATGACATCACGCTGAAAGCACACTGGGCATACGCTGGTGCCATTACCACTGCAACCGCCACATTAGCTGCTCCTTGCGGCGACTATACAGTGTCTGAAGCCACTCCTCACGGGTATGACGGAACGGTGATTCACTCTTGGAAATACACCGTTAACGGTGGCGCTGAGCAAAGCCTTGCTGTGGATAAAAAAGAGTTAACCCAAGATGATTTGCAACTCAACATGATGGGAGGCCAATACGCATTCACCCGTTATATCACAGCCAACAACCAGACGGTTGCTTCCGAAGGAACCTACACTATCACAGTTCCTTCCCTGAGCTCTGCCGGTGAAATTACCTCCGGAGAGAAATACATTTGTACTGGCGCTGGATTTACCATTGACAATGTGACCGAGGCCGCCACCGATTACAATATCGACCCCACATACAGTTGGACATACACCAAAGCTGGTAGCGCTGAAACCACTATTGACTTCAATTCTGCCTCCTATACAGGGCAGCTTTCTGAAGCTGGAATCTATGTATTCAAGCGCTATGCCACATTAGGCTGTGCTGTCAACAAAGTGGCTTCTGCAGGTAGCTATACGCTGATTGTTAAGAATTTAAGTTCTTACGACTTACCTACAATCACCGCAAATTACAACCAATTGTGCAAGGGTGGCAAGTTAGAGATAGAAAGTGCTAATTATGAGCTTCCTGATGTGGATCAAAACAACAACTATCCTACCTTCAGATGGATGATTTCCCAAAATGGCTCCAACTTCACCCCTGTCCAAGACATGTACGGACATAAATTGAGTTTGGATTTATACGAAGCCGGCAGTTACCAATTCTATCTGGATTTGACCTATTTTGGCAATTCCCAGTGCGTGATTTCCACAGCAAAAGCTAACGTGGAAGTGTTGGATGATCCTACAATCGGTGCTCCCACTATCAATCCCAATCAAAATATATGCCCCAACAGTGCAGTAACGATGACTGCTGGAACAGTCAATGGTGGTGTTGGTACTTATACCTACGCTTGGGAATTTCTGCCTGCTGGTGGAGATGCTACTACTGATTGGGTAGATACAGCCGCTTCTCAAGCCACCTACAGCAGCAACACTACGGGCGATGTCCTTACAGCTGGCAACTTCCTGGTAACTGGCGATGTGCAATACAGAACCAAAATCAGCAATGAACAAGGTTGCGATTACACCAGCGAACCTGCAACTTTGAGCATCATTGAATTGCCCATTCCTATTGTAAGCCAAGCTATGGATGTATGTCCTGCTCCTGGCGACACAGCTTTCACCACCATGGTAACCACCACCGATCCGAGTTACGAGTTACGCTGGTTTGCAAATGCCACTTCCACCACCTCCATTGAAGCTCCGACCACATCACTCGTCAATGAGGGTGTGCTCACCTACTACGTGGCCCAATACGATGGCAGCTGTTTGGGTGCCCGCGTACCTGTTACGCTCACCATCACCTACACCGCACACCTCGGCCACACCGGTGGCGACACAGTGCAGGTTGTGTGCCAGAACAGTCCCATGGAGGCCATCACGTTCGACCATTCCGGCGACTGCGCCCCGCAGGTAACCTGGAATCCCAGTCAACCCGCCGGCGTGACCGTGACGACGGAGAACGGTATCACCACCATTGCCGGTACTCCTGAAGAGGCCGGAAACTTTACATTCAAAGTGGAGTTGCATCCTGATGCCCAAACGGTTTGCGCTGCTCCCAACGTTTTCACCGGCAGAATTCAGGTAAACACTATATATAATGTGACGGTTGACACCACCATCTGCAGCGGCAGCGTTACGATTAGCGACACGAAGGGCAACAGCTACACTTTCAACCAGAGCGGCAACTACAGCAAGACTTTGAAAGCTGTAACCGGTTGCGACAGTGTGGTAAACGTGAATCTGTACGTGCACGAGTGGAACCAATTCGGATTTAATGAGAACGAAGAACTGATTGCCGGTTGGACCAATTTCAGCAGTGTTTCTTCTCCCATCAATGCCGATGTAACGGGTTCTGTATCTGGCTCACAGATCACTTATAGCGGATGGAATGGTAGCAATACAAAAAGAGGAAATCTTGCATCTTCCTCAACTTTGATAACTGCAGATGGCAGTTCACTTGGGTTAATAAATGGTTCATCCAATTCAAACATGAACAATGGAAAAACTATAACCATTAAGACTTCTACTAAGGATTTTGGTAATCTGAAACTGCATTTTGATTACGGTGCTGAAAGATATCAGTCTGTTACTGGAATTTATTCATCGAATGACAAAGCATTCACAGATATCACATATAGGATTGCAACCACGGCGGGTAGTGCTGACTTGTCCTCTACTCATATTGAATTGCAGGAAAGTACCCTTACAACCGGCTCTGTGGATATTGATTTGTCTACCTCTGAGGATCTTAGAAATCTAATTGAGAATCAAGATAATATTACAATAACGTTGACTTTTAGTGGAGCAGCATACTCGGTTGTTCCCCTTGTTACTCATACACAATATTTACGCCTTGACAATATCTGCATCTCCGGTAAAAAAATCATCAATACTTTGGAAGTGACGGGTGAACCTATAGCTTGTACCAACCAGTCTGCTACCCTGATGGCGACACCTCCCTATACAAACACCAATGTAAATCCGAATGTGACAACACCTGTGATTTACAAATGGGAAAGAATCGTGGGCGGAGTGAGCACGGTGTTGGAGGAGACTTCCTTCCTTTTGACGGATGATAATGTTCAACCTGGTGCTAACAAATATGTTGTAAGCGTGGGAGAAGCGCCCTGCGGACTATCCGACACTATCGATGTGATGGGTATTGAGCCGGCTTACCGCCTCGACATAGAGCGTCACGGTTATGTTTGCTCCAATGAAGTGGACCAAGTTTCCAATATCACATTCACCGATGACTGCCAATATGTGGAAGGTATGTTCATTGTAACGCCCGCGGCTGACGAAATGCGCACACCGGGTCTTTACACCTGTGAGCTCAGTATCCCGACCACCACAAATCCTTGCGACAGTATTATCACCCTGTTGCTAGAGGTTCGCAAAGCATTTGACACCACGGTGGTTGCCAATATCTGCTTGGGAGAGACCTACAGTGAATATGGCTTTAACATTACTCCTACCGTAGAGGGCGTCACCTACCACACTTCCGACCCTACTTGGACTTGTTCAACCGGTTGCGACAGTATTTATCGTCTAACGTTGATTACAAGTAGCGTTCAACAGACTTTGAGCTCGGAAACTAATGTAACATTGGCTGCTTGGCCTATGGATCATGGAATCAACAAATTCGTGCCTGCGTGCGGTGTGCGTACTGCCAATAGTTCATTTATGGTATATGGTGGTGAACACATGCCTTCATTTGCCAATACAACAGGACACGCACCCACTTCTGACTACTGCTACGCGGCCGCATCAAGCAATGGTGCTCTGAATTGGGCAAATTTAAGCAGTACTTGTAGTGGCGCTTTAGTATCACCAACCTATATTGATTATAGTGGGGCTTATTTTGAAATCATGATTAACCCATACGACTATAATAATCTTAAGTTGAAATTTGATTATTTACGCCAGAATGCCTCTACCAGCAATGCCCAGGCCTTTAACAGAGTGAATTATTATTATAAGTTCAGTGAAACGGGTAGTTATACATCTTTAGGCTATGCGAATATAAACTCTACCAGCTGGGCTTCTCAAACGTTAGATTTCTCTTCCGCTAATGCTATTGACCATGATGTGATGTATCTGAAGGTTGAATTTACAGGAGGTGCCGTCGGTAGCACGCAAAGTTGCGGTACTTTACAAGGTTCAAAATATCTTCCCAGTTATATCACTGTGGACAATGTGAAGATTACGGGTGACCGTCCCGCTAGAGCCTCTTTGGATGGCAATGCACAGACCTGTGACCAGACATACGTATGCAAAGGCTCTGATGTGACCTTCAGCTGCGAGGGCGATAACAACTACTTCAAGTTCTATGTAGTGGATGAAACTGCCAATGACACTACCGCTTTCGATGGTAACCCCACTCTTGTTAAAACCCCGACCGAGACCTCCACATATAAGATCGTAGCCGTTGATCAGACCACTATGTGCGACTCTGTATGGGGTCCGTTCAATGTGGAAGTGGTGAAAGCTCCGACCATCAACATCACACAAGGTGAATACGAATTGGGTATCTGCGGTCACGATGCAGTCAACAATGTGATTCTCGTTGAGAACGCCACCAATTCCACATTCACTTGGCTGACTGATCACGAGGGTTTGACTGAGACCAAAACTACTGGCAACAATGTCGATACCATCAAAATCACCGGCACTATGTCTGACGGTGGTTACGCCGGCTACAGAATTGTGGCTAATCCTGACACACGTTGCGCCAATTCTACTGTAACGCAAGAAGGTTCCATTACGGTGCGTAAGGTTCCTACCCTCACGCAGACCATCGGTAAAGACACTGTGTGCCAAGGCGCCGACATGGAGTTTGTGGTCGATACTACCGGTTGCAACTTCTTCCAGATTGTTCCAGATGAGCGCATCAAGTGGTACACCCAGAATACAACATTGGGTATCAAGGATACGCTTGCTTACGTGGCAGACGAAGCCATCCATTCCGCACGCCACTATGTCATGGTCAACCAGAACGGTTGTACAACAATTGATTCCGTTGATATTGTAGTATTCAAATTCGAAGCTGACACGCTGAGACTCAACGGCGGCCACTATGTATTGAACTATGGTGATAACTATCTGCCTGTTGACTCCTTAGAGCTGCCCGACTTGATGCACAACGGCGAGCCTGTTGCAGCATCCATGATCCAATCCATCAAGCCTCGCGACGTGGAGAATGGCATTATTCCTGTCACAAGCATAACTGATCTTACCGCTACTGTTATGTGGGATATTGTCGATATCTGCGGCAATACGCACAGCAGAGTACAGAATCTTACCTTCGAGCTTCCTCCTTGCGGCGACGAGGATCATTTCACCGTCACCGATGTGGATGGCAACGAATATAAAACCGTAAGAATGGGTTGGAACTGCTGGATGCGTGAGAATCTGAAGACACTGAACAATCCTGACGGCACTCCGGTGGCCAAGGCCATGGGCTATGTGAACAACGAGTTCACGGATGCTGACAACACCGCTGCCATCTTCGGTCGTCTGTACAGCTGGTACTCCGCCATGGGCATTCCCGAGGGTTCTGACCAAACGCCTACGCTCAACGAATTCGGCCACGTGCCTGGTATCTGCCCTGATGGCTGGTTCATGCCTGCTCCGGAGCATTACTACACCATGCGCGATGTTGATATGGATGCGCTCCGTACAGCTGAATACTGGTTGGATGGTGGTGGCAACAACAGCACCAAGTTCTCCATCCTGCCGGGCGGTGCATACAACAGCGACAATGAACGTTTCGAGAACATTCTCGGTAATGCTTACTTCTGGAGCGCTGATCTTTCTGGCAGTACTCAACCCAAGTCCTTCATGGCTGACTGTAACTGCTACATGTGGCAAGTTCTTAACAGCTCCCCGAACCACGGCTACAGCGTCCGCTGCGTGAAGGAAAAAATCAAGACTGAGTAATTGATACTTCATAAATGAAAAATGGCTGCGTTTCCGCAGCCATTTTTTTTATTGGGATATTGCATCTATTACAGACTCTCTGTTCCGCGGTGGCAAAGGGAGTGCTTCGGAGCAAGTATATCGCGCACCGCGGGAGAGGTCTGGTGCAGCTCGCATCCCCCAGACTGCACTGCGTTTAGTCTGGGGTTACTAAAATGTGGTCTCTCCGAGACCATTAACAAAATTATCGTGTCGCTTGGAGAGATTGTATCCCAGAGGGATACTATTTTAGTAACCCCGCATAAGCGACCGCAGGGAGAGCAATGTGGGGCAAAGCGATGCTGCGTAGGCCCTCGCGGCGCGAGTGTCAGATGCCCCGGAGCAGGAGGTCTGCCGCCGCGAAAGTCTAACACTGGCAATGAAAAAACAAGTTTGCCAGACCAAAGAATATAATTACAAAAAAAAATGTATCTTTGCGCGTCTTTTGCAGGAGGGACGCTGCAATCATTATCCTCAATGACGGTCTCTCCGGAATGCAGAAAGAAAATCCTATTCTACAAATTCTTATACACAATGTCAGAGTCCGTTGAAAATAGACCTAAGAGACGAAGAATTAGTACTGCAAAACCTATACCCGCAGGCTCTTCCAACCAAAACAAAGTCACAGAGAAAGTAGTATTGCCGGAAAAGAAACCCGTCGTGTTCATCAAGGAACATCGCGAGCAGCCGGTGAACGAGGTCGCCCCCACGCCTTCCGTACAGGAGGAAGTGGTGATGATGGCCAATCCAGTAGCTCCCGCCGAAAAACCGAAGCGCGGAAGGAAGAAAAAAACCGAAGAAGTTGCTGCCCCGGTTGCGGAGGTTGCTCCACAGGAGGCACCCGCTGCAACTGTCAGCGAGCCCGAGGCCGAAGTTCCCGTCAAGAAAAAGCGCGGCCGTCCCAAGAAGAATCCTGCTCCGGAAGTAATTCCCACTGCAGAAGCCGCAGAGAATGCCCCAGTGGCTGAGGAGAAATCCGAGACTAAAGAGACGGAGGCCAAGCCGGCCCACCACGAGCCCAACGCTCAAAAGAACAATTTCAAGCAGAAAAAGCAGGACAAACATAATAAACCTGACAATCAGTCCAAGCCTGCCGAGCAGAAGGCCACTACCCCACCCGCACCTGCCAAAACCCAAGAGGAACTGTTCCTCGAGGAGCAGATGCGCATTTTGGCCGACTCGCAATATGACGGTGCGGTTTCTGCCGAAGGTGTGTTGGAAATCACCAGCGACAACTGCGGCTTCCTCCGCTCCTCCGACTACAACTACCTCACCTCCCCCGACGACATTTACGTTTCCATGTCGCAAATCAAGCTATTTGGCCTGAAGAACGGCGACACCATATATGGCCAAATCCGTCCGCCGAAAGCTGGCGAGAAATACTTCCCGCTGACGAAGGTGGAGAAAATCAACGGCTGCAATCCTGAGGATATCCGCGATCGTATTCCGTTCGACTACCTCACGCCGATGTTCCCGGACGAGAAAATCAATTTGACGGGACATCCGGGCTGCAACCTCTCCACGCGTGTCATCGACCTGTTCGCGCCCATCGGCAAAGGCCAGCGCGGCTTAATCGTGGCCCAGCCCAAAACGGGTAAGACGGTATTGCTGAAAGATGTGGCCAACGCCATCGCCTACAACCATCCTGAGATTTACCTTATCGTACTGCTCATCGACGAGCGTCCCGAGGAAGTCACGGACATGCAACGCAGCGTGAACGCGGAGGTTATCTCTTCCACATTCGACGAGCCTGCCGAGCGTCACGTGAAAATCGCCAACATGGTGCTGGAAAAAGCCAAGCGCATGGTGGAATGCGGTCATGATGTATGTATTTTGTTAGATTCCATCACGCGTTTAGCGCGTGCGTTCAACACCATCGCGCCCGCATCCGGAAAAGTGTTGTCCGGCGGTGTGGAAGCCAACGCTTTGCAGAAGCCCAAACGCTTTTTCGGTGCCGCCCGTAACGTGGAAAACGGCGGTTCGCTCACCATTATCTCCACTGCCCTCATCGACACCGGCTCCCGCATGGACGAGGTGATTTTCGAGGAGTTCAAGGGCACTGGCAACATGGAGCTGCAGCTCGACCGCAAACTCTCCAACAAGCGCATTTACCCGGCTGTTGACCTCGTGGCCTCCAGCACGCGCCGCGACGACCTATTGCAATCACCTGCCACCTTGCAGAAAGTCTGGATTCTGCGCAACCACATTGCCGACATGACCACCATCGAGGCCATGACCTTCATCAAGGAGAACATGGAGGACACGAAGGATAATGAGGAGTTTTTGAGTGCGATGAATAGTTAGGAGAGATGAGAGATTAGAGATTAGGAGATTAGAAGATTATGAGAAGATTGGTTGTTTTGGCGGTTTTGGTGAGCTTGATGGGCTTGATGGCTATGGGCTGTACCAAGGCCAATGCGGGCAGGGACAAGCATGGGTGGGGAGAGAATCCGATTGTCCGTGCAGATACTACGTCCCCGTTTGAGCGGGAGCTGGCGCATTTTATAGACAGTTCCTGTAACCGGCTGAACGGCACGTTGATCATCGCGCGGCACGACACCATCCTGCTGGAGCGCGCCTGTGGTTACCTGCAACTGTTCCGCGAGGCCACGGGCTACGACACCATCACCTACAACGACCTCGCCCGACTGCGCAAGCGCGAGGACAACCAGATAACCATGAACACGCTTTTCGATTTGGCCTCCGTATCCAAGCAGTTTACCGCCGCAGCCATCCTAAAGCTGTGCTACGAGGGCAAAATCAAGCTCACCGACTCTCTATGCCGTTTCTTCCCCAATATTCCGTACAAAAACGTCACTATCAAGCAGCTGCTGACGCATACTTCCGGCATTCCCGAATATTTCAATTTCGACTTCAACCTATACGACACCACCTTTTTCGTGGACAATGACCAATTGGTGCAGGTGTTGGAGAAACAGCGTTTCCCGCGCATGTTCGTGCGTGGCAACGGCTTCAAGTATGTGAACACCAACTACGCCCTGTTGGCAGCCATCGTTTCCGACGTAGCCGGTGACTCGTTTGAGCATTACGTGCGCACCAATCTGTGGCAACCCGCTGGTATGGAAAACACGCGCTTCTTCACGGAAATCGTGGGCATTTCCCCTGTGGATTTGCTCCAGCACGAGCCTGCAGAGAAAGGGCAGGAATACGTGATAGCCTACCCTATGAAGTGCATGTCGAAAGTGCCCGTAACGCGTGGTCACTGGAGAAGCGGCGCGCTAGCACAATATGACCGCCTGAACGGCATCCTCGGCGACAAGGGCGTGTATGCCTCCGCCGAAGACCTCATCAAATGGACCAACGCCTTCTATATCCAGCACAAAATCCTGCCCAAGGAGTGGGTTGACGAGGCGACACGCGCCCAAAACAGACTCAACAACGGCACCTATCCCCAAGAGGGCTACGGCTACGGCGTGCGCATGGAAGAGAAAGAGGAGAGCGGCTTCGTCATCTATCACGGCGGCTTGTGGGACGGTTACCACAACGTGTGGATGTACCGCCCTTCCGACGGACTCCAAATTGTCTTCCTGAGCAATTTCTACAACCGCGCCCACACGGGCAAGTGCGACCAGATTCTCCAGTTCGTGGACAGCCATTACCACAGATAAGATGATGAACGCAAACTACCACACCCACTGCACCTATTGCGACGGGAAAGACCCGTTGGAAGCTTTTGTAGCCGAAGCCGAACGACTGCATTTTAGTCAATTGGGATTTTCGTCCCATGCCCCCGTGCCCTTCGAGAACGAATTCGGCATCAAAGAGGCCCAAATTCCCGAGTATTGCCGTGAGATTGACCAATTACAGGTCCGCACCTCCGTAAAGCTCTTAAAGGCCCTGGAATGCGATTTTATCCCCGGCATATCCACCCCGTTTGAGACGTTCAAACAACAGCACCATCTCGACTATATCATCGGCGGCGTGCACTTGGTGCGTCCCCACAACAACGACCAGCTCTGGTTCATCGACGGCCACGACCGCGACATCTACGACAACGGCCTCGCCCAGCTTTTTGACGGCAACATCAAAGTGGCGGTAACCACTTTCTGGGAGCAGACCTTTGAGATGCTGGAGACCCAGCAATTAGACATCATCGCCCATGTCGATAAAATCAAGATGCACAACCAACACCGTTTCTTCCAAGAGGATGAGAGTTGGTATAAAATATTGGTTGACAAAGCTATACAACTGATCCACCAACATAATGTGGTGATGGAGATCAATACAAGAGGTATTTACAAAAAGCGCTGCGACGCTTTTTATCCCTCCACGGAAATATTGATGAAAGCACGTAAATTGGATATTCCTGTCGTCATCAGCACCGATGCGCACAAGGCAGAGGAGCTGGGTTTCTTTGCGGATGAAGCTATGGCGGAATTGGAAAAATGCGGATACGGAAATATCGTACACTTCGACCTGGAAAAGCGTTGTTTCCGGTAGACAATAAGCAGAGCCAGAAACGATATATCCCAAAGGGACAATCCCGAAATCACTTTCTACGATTCAACTCTTCCTGGATTTTGGAAGCTAATTCAAAATCCTCGCTCTCCACTGCACCATCCAACAGGGTTTGCAGTTCTTGCGTGCTCATTTCCAGCAGTTTCTGCTCGATATAGGCGTCGGGGCGAATCTCTTGCGTGTCGGCAAGCACTTGCGCCGGATTGAAGGGCTCTTCTTCCTCCTCTTCTCTATCCACCAGACAATTGGCCTCGAAGATATCGTTATTCATGTAGAACGGGACATCTGCCTTCAAAGCCAAGGCAATGGCATCGGAGGGCCGTGCGTCGATGGTGAAAACCGTGTTGTCGGGGCGCATCATCTGCATATCGGCAAAATAGACTCCATTCTCGTAGTGTACAATATCCACCTCCGTAAGCCGGCAATTCACGTTATCGCACAACGACACGAAGAGTTCGTGCGTCAGCGGCCGTTGCGTGTGCGACTGGTTCAGCTCCACCAGAATCGCCCTCGCCTCGCTCATCCCGATGATGATGGGCACGTAGCGGTCGCCCTCCTTTTCTTTCAGAATCAAGGAGAAGGCCTCCGAAGGATGCTGGGCCGCGTGGATGTCCGCTACTGAGAGTTCGATTTTGGGCATGGAAAGGGAGTGATGGGGTGAATGGGGTAAAAGGGAGGAAAGGAGGAAAGGAGGAAAGGAGGAAAGGAGGAAAGGAGGAAGGGAGAAAAGGAGGAAGGGAGAAAAGGTAAACAACTCCTAACTGCTAACTGCTAACTCCTAACTGCTAACTTTTAAAGTATTCTACTGCGTTTTTGAAAATGTCCTGGAATTTGTTGCCGTCGATGTTTTTGTAGAGGTTCTCGCCTTTGCGCTCGCTGTGGCCCATCTTGCCGAGGATGAGGCCGTCGGGGGAGACGATGCCTTCGATAGCGTAGGAAGAGCCGTTGGGGTTGTCAAGCGGATTCATGCTCACGTTGCCCGCTTCGTCGCAGTACTGGAAGGCCACCTGGCCGTTCTCAAACAGTTGTTTGGCCAGCTCTTTGTTCACTACAAATTTGCCTTCGCCGTGGCTGACCGCGATGCTGTGCACGTCGCCCACCTGGAAGGAGGTGAGCCACGGAGAGGCCACCGTGGAGATGCGTGTGCGCACGATGCGCGAGATGTGGCGGTTGATGTTGTTGCGGTACAGGGTCGGGGATTCGGGGGTAATGTCGCCCAGTCGTCCGAAGGGCAGCAAACCGGATTTCACGAGGGCTTGGAAGCCGTTGCAAATACCGAGCACCAGTCCCTTGCGGGCCAGCAGGTCATTGACGGCTGCTTTCACTTGCGCGTTGTTGAGCACCGTAGCAATGAACTTGCCGCTGCCATCGGGCTCGTCGCCGGAGCTGAAACCGCCGCTGAGCGCCAATATTTGCGATTCGCGGATAGCCGCTGCCAGTTCGTTCAGAGAATCGTTAATTTCCTTCTCATTGAGGTTACGAAGCACGAAAATGCGCGCCTCGGCACCGGCATCCTCAAAAGCCTTGGCCGTATCGTAATCGCAGTTCGTACCCGGGAACACCGGTAGGATAACCTTGGGTTTGTCCACCTTAACGGGGCTCTTGCCCACGGGCTGGCACTTGCTATTGACGGCAAACTCAGCACCTGTGCTGTCTGTTTCGTTGGCCGCCATATCGGGATAGAGGTTGAAATAGACGCCGCGCCAAGCCTTCAAGCAGGCCTCTTTGTCGATGTTCTCCCCGTTGATGACAAATTGATCATCCACCACACCCAATTCAATGGCAAACTCAGCGTCCAGCTTTTGTGTGGATTCCACCACGAAGCTGCCGTAGCCGTAATCGAAGAGATTGAGGTCGGTATTCACGTTGAAGCCCAAATCATTGCCGAAGCTCATCTTGGCCAGCGCCTCGGCGATACCGCCGTATTGCAGCGTGAATGCAGAGACAATGGTGCCGTTGAGCGTACGCTCATGCACGAAATCGAAGACGCGTTTCGTGCGTTCCACGTCGGGCAGGCAATTTTCTATCTTATTCTGGATGAAGTAGATATAATTTCCTTTTTGCTTGAATTCCGGAGAAATGATATTCTTCGCATCTTCAGTGGTGATGTTGAAGGAGACGAAGGTAGGCGGCACATTGAGGTTCTTGAACGTGCCGCTCATGGAGTCCTTGCCGCCCAGCGCGGCCAATCTGAACTGATTGAGCATCCACACGCAACCGAGCATGGCCGCGCAGGGCTTGCCCCAGCGGGTCGGCTCGTGCCCCATCTTCTCGAAATACTCCTGGAACGTGAAACGCAGCTTGCGATAGTCAGCGCCGGTAGCCACCACCTTGGACATGGATTCCAGAATGGCGAACACGGCCGCGTGGAACGGCGAGTGCATGGCGATGTAGGGGTTGTAGCCGAACGCCATCACGCTGGCAGTGTTGGTGTGGCCGTGCAGTACAGGTAGTTTCTGCACCGAAGCCTGCGTTTCCGTAAGCTGGCGTTTGCCGCCGAAGGGCATCAGCACGGTTGTTGCGCCAATCGTGGCGTCAAACATTTCGATGAGGCCCTTCTGCGAAGCCACGTTGGGATTGGTGAGGCAGTTGAGCATTTTTTCCTGCATCGTGTTACCAGACACAGGTTGCGCCTCGAGCACATTGTCGGGAATTTCGTTCACCACAGCCTCTGTTTTCTGGCGCACGCCATTGGTGTTGATGAAGTCGCGGTTGAGATCCACGATGGTCTTGCCGCGCCATGTCATGGTCAGGCGGTTGTTATCGGTAACATGGGCGATGATGTTGGCCTCGATGTTCTCCTGACGGCAGTACTCGAAGAAGGTCTCCACGTCTTTTTTGTCCACCACCACGCTCATACGTTCCTGCGACTCGCTGATGGCGACTTCGGTGCCGTTGAGGCCTTTGTATTTGGTTCTCACAGAATCCAGATCGATGGACAGGCCGTCGGCCAGCTCACCGATAGCCACGCTCACGCCACCGGCGCCGAAGTCGTTGGACTTCTTGATGATGCGCGTCACCTCGGGGCGGCGGAAGAGGTGTTGTATTTTGCGTTCCTCCGGCGCGTTACCTTTCTGCACCTCTGCAGCGCAGGTATCCAGGGATTTCTCGTTGTGCTCCTTGGATGAGCCCGTGGCACCGCCAATGCCGTCGCGGCCGGTACGGCCACCGAACATGATGATGACGTCACCGGGGGCCGGGCGCTCGCGGCGCACATGATCCACCGGAGCCGCGCCCACCACCGCGCCAATCTCGAGACGCTTGGCCTTGTAATTGTCGTGATAGATTTCACGCACGTGCGTGGTAGCGAGACCGATTTGGTTGCCGTAGGATGAATAGCCTGCAGCGGCTTGCTTGGAAATCACGGACTGAGGCAGCTTGCCCTCCATCGTCGCGCTCATCGGCGCGTTGATGTCGCCTGCACCCGTCACGCGAAGCGCCTGATACACGTAGCTACGTCCGCTGAGGGGGTCGCGGATAGCACCGCCCACGCACGTGGCCGCGCCGCCGAAAGGTTCAATCTCCGTAGGATGGTTGTGGGTTTCGTTCTTGAACATCAGCAGCCACGGCTCCGTTTTGCCGTCCACCTCCACATTGATGTGAATGCTGCACGCGTTGTTCTCCTCCGACACCTCCATATCGTCCAGATTGCCCGCCTTGCGCTCGTACTTGCCATTGATGCACGCCATGTCCATCAGCGTCTGCGGCTTCTCGCGGTCGCCGTACAGCTCTTTGCGCATGGCCAGATACTGGTCGTATGCAGCCTGCAGCTGGTGTTGGAATTTGGACGGCGTGAAGGTGATTTTCGTCAACTCCGTCTCAAAGGTCGTGTGGCGGCAATGGTCACTCCAATAGGTATCCAGCAACTTGATTTCCGTATCGGAAGGATCTCTTTTTTCCTCATTTTTGAAATAATCCTGAATGAAAAGGATGTCTTCCGCCGACATAGCCAAGCCCATCTTCGTTCTGAAATCCTCCAATTGGGAGGCAGTCCAGGTTCTGAAACCGTCGTAAATGCAGACATCCTGCACATCGGGGTTCTCGGTCAGGGCCAGCTGGCTCATGTCTTTCTCACGCGCCTCGACCTCGTTGATGCAGTATTTCTTGATCTGCGCAAACTGCTCTGCCGTCAGGTCTCCGTCAAACACATAGAGTTTGGCACTCTTGATGACCGCCTCGGTTTTGGGGTCAAGGAGCGAGAGGCACTGCATGGCGCTGTCGGCACGCTGGTCGAACTGGCCGGGCAGGTACTCCACTGCCAAGTATGTGAGACCATCCAGAGGGAAATCCTCGGTGAGGGTGTCCACCACCGGCTCCGACAGCACGCCCACGGTAGCCCTTTGCAGGAGGGTGTCATCGACATTGAAGATGTCGTACACCACCAGCAGGCGGAGACTGCGGATTTGAAGGTTGAAATTACGGTTGAGGGTGTCTTTCAGACTGACGGCTTCTACATCAAAGCCGGGTTTCTTTTCTACGAAAATTCGTACGTTGCGCATATTCAAAGGTGATTTTTTCAGTATGCAAAAGTAATAAAAAAACTCTACTCTTCGGGCAGTGCCTTGAAGCCCAAGCCCAGGATTTCGGAGCTCTCAATGACGTTCACGAAAGCCTGCGGATCGAGAAAGCGAAGATTGGATTTAAGCTTGATAAGGTCTGAGCGGTCTAAAGATACATAGATCATCTTGCGCTGAGCGCCCTGATAGAGGCCTGTACCGGCAAAAGTGGTGCCGCCGCGCTTCATGTCATTGATGATGAAATCGCGCACCACATCAATCTTATCGGTGACAATGAAGACAGTCTTATATGACTTGATACCGTCCACAATCAGGTCAATGACCTTGCTTTCGATTGCAATCAGGATGATGGAGTATATAGGCAGACGAATCTGCTTAAACGCGATGAACGTAGTAAGGGTGATGCAGGAATCGACGATGAGCACCAGCGTGCCGAGGGAAATCTTCGTGTATTTGTGGATGATCATGGAGATGATATCGCTACCTCCGGAGGTGGCTCCAGACTTGAAAATCAAGCCGATAGCGATACCGTAGATCACGCCGCCCACCACTGTGTTGAGGAAATAGTCGGGAATGAAGAAGAGGTCGCTGTGCGGAATCTGCACGTAATTGTTCATCGCTTCCTCCACTATGCCTTCATGAATCACTGGGTTGTAGCCCCAGGTTGTCTCCAGTACCCACGTGAAGGCGAAAATCAGAAGCGTGGAAACCACTGTCTTCACGCCAAACTTAGGTCCGAGAATCCAAGTGCCGATAAGCAGAAGCGGAATATCCATACAGATGGCATAGTAACTGATCTTCCAAGGCCATACCGTGTTGAGCACGTTGGAAAGACCGTAGGTGCCTCCCGGAGCGAGCAAATAGGGGTTCACGAACATCACATCGCCGACGGCAAAGAGCAAACTGCCCACAATCAGCAGCAAATAAGCCACCAATTCATTCTTTATATTATTCTTTTTCTGCATGTTAGATGAATTTTAAATCAAGTTGCAAAAATATCAAAATCTTGCGTGAAAAAAGTCTATCTGAACATCTTTTTGTATCTTTGCTGCCAGTTATCAAAAAATCATCAACTATGAATCTAGAAGGAAGAAGAGAAAGTACGAATGTGGAAGACCGCCGAGGCAAGAAAGTAGGCATTGGCTTAGGCATTGGCGGCACTATTATTGTAGGCCTTATCGCCCTGCTGATGGGCCGTAACCCGTCGGAGGTGCTCCAGACCGTTAACCAGATGAACGGCGGCGGCGCGCAAACCGAGTACACGCCCACGGCGGAAGAGGAAGAACTGGCCACCTTCACCAAGAAGATTCTCGCCGGCACAGAAGATGTCTGGACGGCAGAATTCAAAAAGATGGGCAAAGAATACATCCCGCCGAAGTTGGTGATGTTCAGCGGCAGTGTGCAGTCAGGCTGCGGCAACGCCAGCTCCTCCACCGGTCCTTTCTACTGCTCCGGCGACCAGACCGTCTATATCGACCTTTCCTTTTTCAGCAGCATGAAAGAGCAGTTGGGCGCGGACGGTGACTTCGCCTACGCGTACGTCATCGCGCACGAGGTGGGACATCACGTGCAATACCTGCTCGGTACGTTGCAGCAGGCGCATCAGAAGATGAGCCAAGTGAGCAAGACCGAGAGCAACCAGATCAGTGTGCGCTTGGAGCTGCAAGCCGATTTCTACGCCGGTGTGTGGGCCTATAACGACAACAAGATGTTCAACTCCCTGGAAGACGGCGACATTGAAGAGGGCCTGAACGTGGCCTCCAAAATCGGCGACGACTACCTCCAGAAAAGAGCCCAGGGCTACACGGTGCCCGAGTCATTCAACCACGGCACCTCCGCGCAACGCGCCAAATGGCTCAAGAAGGGTCTGAGCACGGGCGACATCCGCCAAGGGGATACTTTTTCGCCGGCGTATAGCCAATTATAGGATAGTTGAGAGTTGAGAGTTGAGAGTTTAGAGATTAGAGATTAGAGATGAGGAGATTAGAAGATTAGGAGATTATTAATATGCGTTCATCGATAATCGATAATCGAAACTGGTGATTAACTTTTGGTGGTTTATAAATATATCGGGGCGTACTAAAAACATAGTACGTCCCGTTGTATTTTTGCATGCTTAAAACTATGTTCATGCCGCAACGTATTTCATTTCTTGCATCCCGACTTCTCACCGTCATCCTCTTTTTGGGGTTGCTGATTGGCAGTGCTTCTGCCCAAAGCAAAAGCAGCAGCCAGCTGAAGAAGGACAAGCAGAAGTTGGAGCAAGAGATTGCCAATACCCAGAACCTGCTCAAGAAGACGGAGAAAAACCAAAAAGCCTCCCTGCAACAGATTGCGGTCCTGCGGCAGCAAATCAACAACCGCGAGAAACTGATCACCGCCCTGAACGACGAAATCATGCAGATGGAGGAGCAACAGGCCCTGAACCAGGAGCTCATCCGCAACCTGCAAAAGAAATTGGACTACATGAAAGCCGACTACGCCCAGGTGGTCTATATGGCCTACCGCAACCGCCGGCTGATGGACAAAGTGACATTCATTCTGGCTGCTGACGATTTCTCGCAGATGTTCCGCCGTTTGCGCTTCTATTCTGTGTTTTCGCAAAATGTGCGCAGCCAGTCGGAGAAGATAACCAAGACCCAAGAAGAGCTCAAAGCCAAGAACGAAGAGATTATCGCGTTAAAAGAGGCCAAATTGAAGCTCTTGTCGGGCAAAGAGACCGAAATCAAGCAATTGGAGATTGACCGGCGCAACAAGACGAAGAACGCCGAGCAGCTGAAGAAGCAGTCGCAGCAGCTGACTGCGGAGCTGAAGAAGAAACAGGCACAGCGGAAGAACATCGAGACGGCCATCAAGAATGCCATTGCCGCCGAGGTGGCGGCTGCCAACGCAAAGCGCGCGGCTGCGAACAAGGGCAAGTCGGGAAGTTCCAGCACTTCCACGGCCAGCAAGGGCAATACGAGCACCAACCCACGCAACAGCGCCACGGTAGCGCTGACCCCCGAAGAGATGACGCTCAACACTTCGTTCATTAACAACAAGGGCCGCCTGCCCTGGCCCGTGGTGAAGGGTGCCAAGGTGAGCGACTTCGGCCACTATCCCCATCCCGACGTGCCGTCTGTGATGGTAGAAAACCACGGCATTGACATCATGGTGGATGCGGGCACCGCAGCACGTGCCGTGTTCGAGGGCGAAGTGACCGCCATCATGGACATCATGGGCACCAAGGTCGTGATGATCCGCCATGGCGAGTACATCACCGTCTATCAGAACCTCTCCTCCGTGAGCGTGAAAAAGGGCAACAAGGTGTCCACCAAACAGAATATCGGCACCATCGCCAAGAACGCCTCCTCCAACACCTACGAACTCCATTTCGAGGTATGGAAGAACAACAGCAACCTTAACCCCAACGACTGGTTGGCCCGCAGATAGCCCATGATCATCAAGAGTGCCCAATTCATGCAAAGTGTGACGGACTGGAAGAAATGTCCGGCAGCTCCCCTACCCGAATATGCGTTCATCGGACGCTCCAACGTGGGCAAATCCTCGCTCATCAACATGCTGGTGCGCAACAACAAGTTGGCCAAGACTTCTTCCAAACCCGGCAAAACACAGACTATAAACCATTTTCTCATCAACCAGAACTGGTATTTGGTGGATTTGCCCGGATATGGCTACGCCAGCATTTCCAAAACCATGCGTGAGAAGTGGACAAAGATGATCCACGACTATTTGCTGCTTCGCGAGAACCTGCAAGTGGTGTTTGTGCTGGTGGATTCCCGCTTGGAGCCCCAGAAAATTGACTTGGAATTTATCAACAGCCTTGGCGAGGACGGCGTACCCTTTGCCATCATCTTCACCAAAACCGACAAGCTCTCGGTCAGCAAAGTACAAGGCAATGTGCAGCGTTTCAAAAACAAGCTTGCCGAGACGTGGGAAGAGATTCCTTTCATGATGCTTTCTTCCTCTGAAACGGGCAAGGGCCGTGACGAAATCCTGAATTTCATCGAAGAAATCAACAAACAATACCATTCATCCAACAAAAACCTTCCCAATGAAACGTAGAATCACTGTTATGTTCTTGGCTTCCCTGACACTCGTATTCACCCAATGCAACTCGTCCAAGAAAGTGGCGGAGAGTCGCAATACGCCCCTGCGCCTCGTGCAATGGAACCTGATAGCCATTGAAGGCGAAGTATTGGACAGCACAGCATACATGGTTAAGCCCTATATCGTGTTCAACGACAACGGAACTATCACCGGCAACTTCGGATGCAACACTTTCTTCGGCAACTATTACCAGAAAAAGCAGAAACTGGAATTGACCTACCAGGGCGCCACCAAGAAGCTCTGCCAGCAGATGCGCGTGGAGCGTGCCATGATGAAGGCCATCAAGAAAGACTTAAACCGCTACGAGATTTCCGAAAATATATTAATATTGTATTCCGGCAAAGATGAAATCATGCGTTTTGAAGATTCTGGCATCCGGATAAATCCGACTGAAGAAAACGCGGAATAGGAAATCTAATGACATAAAAAAGGCAACTCAATCGAGTTGCCTTTTTTTGTATCAAGCGCCAAACTTACTTTTTGGTCTGTGAGCCCACACGGGCCATTGCGCAGCGGAATCCGATATAGTCGGCTGCTTCGTCCTCGTCCAGGTAACGTCTGGAACCGGGAGCTGACCAGTAAGGGATATCTCTCCAAGAACCGCCCTTATAGACGCGGGCATGGTCGCTAACCAAAGAGAATGCGTAGTTGTCATCCAACTTGCGGTACATCTGGTCGGTAGCCTCGGTGTTGGTGGTAGCAGTTTTCCAGCTATCCATGTCGTACAGAGACTGCCAGTCGCCATCGAGGTAGTTCTTGTTGTCGGCAGCGCGGTAGTTGCGGCGTCTGTCGTTCTTGAAGTCAGACACGGGAACCATGGGGATTTTACCCACGCTATCGCGTTCGGCCACGGTACCGTCTTCGAGCAGTTTCTTGGTCTCGAAATAGTTACCACGGAACGGGTTGAACTCAGACACATCGTCGTGAGAGCCTTGTCTATAGACATCCATCACCCATTCTGCCACGTTACCTGCCATTTGGTACAAGCCATAGTCGTTCGGCCAATCGGATTTGACTTCTTTGGTTTTGAAGCCGGCATCGTTGAGGGCAGTAGCGACACCCATAAGGTCGCCGCGGCCACGACGCACGTTGGTCATCAAGTCGCCATAGTACTTCTTGTCTTCCGTACGGAGTTGCTGACCGTTCCAAGGATAGACTTTGCGCTCGAGCACGCGCTCGTTGAGGGTGTTGCCCACCAAGCCAAGAGCGGCGTATTCCCATTCAGCCTCGGTCGGGAGTCTGTATTTTGGCAAAAGGATACCATCTTCCATTCTAACGTTACGATACTCGCCAGAGGTGATGTAGCGAAGACGTTTCTCGCCTTCAGCCTCATAGGTTTCGTAGGTCAGGTAAGCGTCGGTGTTGAAATAACCTTCGGCGGTCGGGGTCTCGGAATACTCCACATAACCACGGTCGGCGAGAATCTTCTCGTTGACACGGTCGGTACGCCAAGCGGCATAGTTGGTAGCTTGCAACCAGCTGACGCCCACCACAGGGTATTTGTTATAAGCCGGGTGACGGAAATAGTATTCCACATCGGGTTCATTGTAGCCGAGGCGTTCGCGCCATACATTCTCATCGGGCATGGCGTTGTCGTAAACCACCTTCAAATCCTGAGGAATGAACACGCGTTCCAGCCAGTAGAGGTATTCGCGATAGTCGAGATTGGAAATCTCGCATTCGTCCATGTAGAACGAAGCCACAGAGACGCGGCGCGGAGAGTTGTTCCAGTCTTTCATCACATCCTCTTCCATGGCACCCATAACGAAAGTACCACCTTCGATGAACACGAGGCCGGGGCCTGTTGCCTGCTCTTCAAACGGGGCCACTTCAAAGCCGCCGTTTTTAGCATCGTTGTAATTCCAGCCTGTGGTAGGGGAAGCCTCCTTTTTACAAGAGGACACCATGACCATAAGAGCCATTGTCAAAAACAGACCTGTAAGTTTTGTTACTTTATTCATTGTGAATGATATTTATTATCGATGTTAAAAGTTTTTTTCGTGATTTAGAAGGACGGACACTTGAGGTCCTTGATGGCTTTGTGTTTCTCAGGACACGGGAGCAGGAATTGCAGGGAGAGCTCATGTGCGCCGCCCGTCTCGCTCTTCAGCGGTCCAAGGGTAATGTCGTATGAATAACCGAACTTGATCCACTTGTACTCCAAGCCGGCCATCAGGATGAAGGCATCGGAGTTGTTGATCTTGCCCATAACATTATTCGCTTCATCCTTGATTGAGTAGGCAGGAGACAATCTATACCAAGCACCGATGGTGAACGGATAGAAGTTCATGTAAAGGCCGAAGTTGAAATAATTGAAATATCTCTGATGTTGATAGACAAAGTTGGGGCTCATGGAGATATCGCCGAAGTTGGTCTCGATTTTGCTCTTGCGTTTGAGATCGAAATGGGCACCGATGTGGGCAGTCCATTTAACAGGAAGCACATCGTAAGTTTCGGCGTAGCTGTTGTTCAAGAAGCTTTCGGCCTGGCCATCCAAAGCGAAGGACACGAAATGATGGGCGGCAAAGCCGAAATAGAGATGCGGGGTATAGCCTAAGAAGCCAGCGGAGAAGCCTGCTCTCCAACGATGCAGGTTGCCGGGTTGGGTTTCATTGGTTTGATAAACAAAACCGTATCTTGGGTCAATCATGTCCGGGAATGTCAAGTCCGTCCAGTTCAGGTATTTGTCTTGGAAATCCACCTGCACAGCCATACGGATATTGAATTTCTTGGCGATTTTGATTTTCAGGGAGTACATGGGGCTGATGGTGGAGGTGTTGAGGTAACCGCTTCCTGCACCGGCACGGTCATGCATGAGGATAATACCCACGCCACCGTAGATTTTGTCAAAATGCTCATCGAAAGACGCGGTGGTCGTCATATAATTACCCGCCAGATTCGGCCACTGGTCGCGCCAGTTCAGGGCAATACGGGGACAGACATTGGTACCCGCCATCGCTGGGTTCAAATATAACGGATTCGCATAGAACTGGGAGAACAACGCATCCTGTGCGTCCACTCGCATGCAGGCAAAAGCCATCACCGCTGTCAGCAATATTAAAAAACGTTTATGCATAGTCTTTATTTTTAAGCGGGCAAAGATACAAAATTATTTTATTATCCTTCTTTTTATTCCTTTTTTATGACTGCAATAATCCCAACGAATTTTCGTTAGCAAAATTGTATGATATTTGCATTTTCTAAAAAAACGTCAAATGAAGAATAAATCTTGGGTGCTCTTTTGCATTTTTTGCTTTACACTCTTTCAACATACTGATATTCAGGCACAAAAAATCAAAAAAAATATCACCATAACCTGGACTGACAACTACACCAACCCCTTCACGGAGGAACTTACCCTGGAATTTTTGCATTTTGAGGGAGCCATTTATCCGCAAGGGGACGACCGTCTGCCGGCCTATTATGAAAAAATTCCTGTTGATAATTTTTTCTCCGATTACACGGTCAGCGTCAGCGGCGTGCAATATGAGCCGATGAGTGCGCACGACCAGTCGCTGGTGCCAGTGGATTATCCTTCGGAGCTACGCGTGGATGTCACTTCCGCCTACGAGCGCAGCAAGCCGTACGCATTGCTCACTTTTGTGCCCATTGTGCGCACGAGCGCCAGCCAGTGCAGCCGTGTCGTAGCCATCACCATCAGCATTGAAGGCCGTAACCCGGCCATGGCCAAAGGTGCAAAAACCTACACCAACCGTTCGGTTCTGACCTCCGGGCAATGGTATAAGTTCTCCTTGGCGCAAACTGGCATTTACAAAGTCACCTACGACGACCTGAAAGCGATGGGCATGAGTACGCCCATTGTCTCCAGTCAGATTGCGCTGTTCGGCAATGGCGGAAAGATGTTGCCCGAGAGCAACGCCGTGCCCCGCACCGACGACCTCCGGGAGTTGCCCGTCATGATGATGGACGGCGGCGACAACTCGTTCGATGCAGGCGACTATTTTGTCTTTTTCGGCGAATCGCCCCATACCATATATTATGACACCACCACCTCCCGTTTTACGCACATTAACAATATCTACTCCGACTCCACCTATTATTTCATCACCTGTACGCCCGGGGTCGGGGAGAAAAAACGTGTCCAGACGGTAAACAACGCCTCGCTTCAGGCCAATCAGAGCGTCGGCGACTACACCCACTTCGATTTTTACGATGTAGATATTTATAATCTCACCAGTTCCGGCAAAGATTGGTTCGGCGACTTGTTTGACGTCACCACGCAGCGAGCATACACTTTCCAGGTGCCCGGCCAGAAGCAGGCGGCCTCGCGTATCTCGGTGGCCACGGCCGGTGTTTCCAACAGCTACGCGACCATGGGCGTAGAAGTCAACCAGACCTCTGTGGGTCAGGTTTTCATCACCCCCATCAACAGTTCCACCGTAGCCACATTGAACAAGGCCAACTTCAGCTTCACCCCCAACCGCGACAACCTGACCGTCTCGCTGACGTTCAACAAGCCCATGACCAGTTCTTCTGCCTATCTGAATTGGATCGAGCTTGAGGTGCCGTGCACGTTGAAGATGCATTCGGCGCAGTTCGAATTCTGCAATCCTGCCACCGTCGGCGCGGGCCGTATCACCCAGTTCAACATTTCCGGTGCGAGCGGGAGCACCTACGTTTGGGACGTCACAGACCCGGGCCAGACCGTGCGCTACGCCCTGACGGAAAGCAATGGAGTGGCTTCCTTCAAAGTGGGAACCGAAAATCTCCGGCATTTCTACGCTTTTGACGGCACTTCCTATCTCTCCGTGACCCCATCAGGCCCTGTTGCCAACCAGAACCTGCACGCCACCAACCAAGTAGATATGGTGATTGTGACACATCCGAACTTCTTGGCGCAGGCCCAAAGGCTGGCCGATTTCAGAAGCAAAAACAACGGACTTGTCGTCAAGGTGGTCACCACCGAGCAAGTATATAACGAGTTCTCCGGCGGTTCCCAAGACCCTATGGCGATCCGCGACTACATGAAGATGATTTATGACCGCACCAACAAAGCCTATCCCAAGTATTTGCTTTTGGTGGGCCGTCCTTCCTACGATTTCCGCGGTCGGCATGAGGGAACCCAAATATTTGTCCCGAACTACCAATGCTATGCACAGAATACCATCTCGGAGTTCAGTTATTCCAACGACGACAATTTAGGGCTGCTGGATGACAACGAAGGTGCAGACTCATTGGGCAAATTGTATGACATTGCCATCGGTCGGTTCCCCTGCTCCACCATCGCACAGGCCACCACCGCCGTGGACAAGAGTATCATCTACACCGAGCACAAGAATCTGGTTGCCGATGGTTCCTCCCAGATCTCCAATTTCGGCGACTGGCGCAACATCATGGCTTTTGTGGCAGACGACGAGCAAAATAACGATTTTGTCAACAGCAGTGAAATTTTCTATAATGTCATCTCGAGCAAAAACCCCAATATCAATTTTGACAAGATTTATTTAGACGCATTCCAGCAGGTTTCCAACGCTGGCGGACAGCGTTATCCGGATGCCACCACGGCCATCAACAACCGGATGAACCGCGGCTGTCTGATGATGACCTACGTCGGGCACAGCGGAAAAGATGGATGGTCTGCAGAGCGCGTATTGGAGAACTCCGACATCAGCCGTTGGTGCAACAAGTTCAATATGGCCTTCCTGCTTTCCCTGTCCTGTACCTTTTCCTACTATGACCGGCCCGCCCTGTCACCGGCGGAGCTGGCGCTACAGAACAACCAGGGCGGGCCATGCGCGGTGCTTTCCGCTACCCGCGAAGCCTGGTCCGGCCCGAATCACAATCTCGGCACGAAAATCTTCAACAACCTTTTTAACAACGAAACCGGTTCGCGTCTTACGGTCGGAGAGGTGAACATGTTAGCCAAAAACGACTGTGGCGGTTCGAGAAGCGACCTAGCCATGTTCGTCCTGCTGGGCGACCCTTCAATGCCATTCGCCATCCCCACCTACTCATTGGTCACTGACTCCATCAACCACCATGCCGTGACCGAACACAGCGACACCATCCGCGCCCTGTCCAAAGTGACGGTCAGCGGCCGCGTTGTTGACCAAAACATGCAGACCTTGAGCAACTTCAACGGCACCGTATTTCCATCCGTATATGACAAGAAGGTGAAAACCTCCACTTTAGGCAATGATCCCGACTGCGAGCCTGTCGAGTTCGAAATACAAAAAAGCGTACTCTTCAAGGGCAACTGCTCGGTGAAGGACGGTCATTACACCTTCTCTTTCTACGTTCCAAAAGACATCGATTACAGCTATGGCAATGGCAAAATCAGCTATTATGCACGCTGCACAAATTCCGATGCCACTGGCGCTTTCACCGACTTCATCATCGGGGGCACCGATCCCAACGGCGTGCAGGACAAGGAAGGTCCGACCATTGATTTGTATATGAATGACGAAAATTTTGTAGATGGCGGTATCGTCAATCCCAACCCCATGCTCATTGCGAAAATCAAGGACAACTACGGCATCAACACCACAGGCAACGGCATTGGGCACGACCTTGTCGCTATCCTCGACGACGCCACTGACGGGCAAATCAACCTCAACGATTACTATGAGACGGAGAAAGACAGTTTCAACATGGGCACCGTCCGTTACAATCTCTCCGACCTGCCAGTAGGCACGCACAAAATCAAGGTGCGTGCGTGGGACATCAACAACAATCCTTCCGAAAGCGAGCTCGTGTTCGAGGTGCTCTCGGACCAAAAGTTAGAGCTGAGCCACGTGCTGAACTACCCCAACCCGTTCACCACACACACAGAGTTCTTCTTTGAGCAAAATCAGAACGGCGGTATGTTCGACATCTTGGTGCAGATTTACACCATCTCCGGAAAGTTGGTGAAGACCATCAGCGCTTCCCAATACATGGAAGGCAATCGCAGCCAAGGCATCCCTTGGGACGGTTTGGACGACTATGGCGACAAAATCGGCAAGGGCGTATATATGTATAAGGTGCGTGTCCGCAACCAAAACAATGAAATCGTAGAAAAAATTGAAAAATTAGTAATCCTGTAAAATATTTTTCAAATATACTCGTTAACAATTTTCGATTATTTGATTTTGATTTTATAAAGATCGTAAAACATAACTTTTAAAAACTTATGAAAAAAGCACTTATTCTCTTTCCTGTGTTTATCATGATGCTCGTTTCATCTGTCAGTGCCCAGTCAGCCACTGGACAAAATTTGTATGACAAGTATGGCAACAGATTGAACACCATCACCACTGCAGTTCCATTTCTTCAGATAGCTCCCGACTCCCGTGCGGGTGCATTGGGTGATATGGGTGCCGCCACTTCCGCTGATGTAAACTCACAAGCTCACAACCCGGCCAAATATGTCTTCAACGACAATATCTTCGGTATCAGCGTATCCTACAGCCCATGGCTGCACAACCTTCATTTGGATGACGGTATCAATTTAGCCTATCTGTCCGGATATTATCGCCCCACGGAGATGGACGCCATCGGTTTCTCACTCCGTTATTTCAACTTAGGTTCCATCATCTTTACTGAAGACGGCATCACGGGCGTGGATTACAACCCCAACGAATTCTCTATCGACTTCACCTATAGCCGTAAATTGATCGACGAGTTGTCCATCGCCATGACGCCCCGTTTCATCTACTCCAACCTGACTTTAGGCCAGTTTGTGGATGGTCAAGAAACCAAACCGGGTATGGCAGGTGCCGCCGACATCTCCCTGTTCTACCAACAGGATTTCAGAGCCAAAGGTTTGAACAACAGCACTCTGCGTGCCGGCTTAAACATCTCCAACTTGGGTAGCAAGATGCGTTATTCCAACGGTACCAACCGTCGTGAGTTCCTGCCCGCCAACTTGAAGTTAGGTATCGGCTATGAGATGGATTTCGACAGTTACAACAAATTAGCCATCACCGGTGAGATGAACAAGCTCCTGGTGCCGACCAACCCCATCTACGCCACTGATTCAATGGGACGTATGATTTATGACGAGTTCAACAACCCCGTCATCGAATCCGGTTACAATCCAGATGTGTCTGTGCCGCAAGGTTTGATCCAGTCATTCTACGATGCTCCGGGCGGTTTCCGCGAGGAGTTGCAAGAGTGCATCTGGGCGCTCAGCGCAGAATACAGCTATCGTAACCTCTTCTTCGTAAGAGCAGGTTACTTCCACGAGAGCAAGTTCAAAGGCAACCGCCAGTTCCTTTCTGTCGGTGCCGGTATCAAATATAACATCTTCGCTATAGATGTCTCCTATCTGTTCGCCACGAACGGACAAACCAACCCGCTGGCCAACACCCTGCGTTTCACCCTCTCCTTCGATTTTGCCTCCTTCAACAAGTCAGAGATTAAGAATCAAGGAAAACTGAAATAGTATGGATTTTCGAGTTGGTTTCGGATACGATTCACACAGATTTGCCCCCAACAGACCTCTGGTTCTCGGGGGCATTTGTGTTCCTTATGAGAAGGGCCTGGCCGCACATTCCGACGGCGACGTACTGATTCATGCCCTTTGTGATGCCCTGCTCGGCGCCGCCGCGCTGAAGGACATCGGCACACACTTCCCTGATAACGATGCCACATACCAAAACGCCGACAGCAAGATACTGTTGGCCAAGGTGGTCAAAATGCTCTACCTCAAAGGCTGGTTAGTGAACAACGTGGATTGCACACTGGTTTTGGAGCAGCCCAAGATGCGCCCCTACATTGATCAGATGGTCGAAACCTTGGCGCCTATACTGCGAGTGAGCACCGACCGTGTCTCCATCAAAGCCAAGACCAACGAGAAGATGGGCTTCACGGGCAATAGCGAGGGCATCGCGGCCACCGTGGTAGCCTCCATCGTGCAAAACGAGAACCCGTTTGTGCTGGAGTGGAACACGCCGTACCAGACTCCACCGTTCGACAAAATCAAGCCAGAGCATTATATCCCCGCTTTCGAATTCGGCATAGAGCAGGCGAAGGCGGATATTGAGAATATCAAGGGCAACACTGAGGAGCCCACTTTCCAGAACACCATTGTCGCCCTCGACTGCGTTGGCGAGGTGCTGAACAAGGTCGCTGGCGTTTTCTTCAACCTGCTGGAGTGCGACTCCACCGACGAGATGCAAGCCATCGCCAACGAGGTACAGCCTATGCTCACGCAATACTCCAACAGCGTCTATCTGGACGAGGCTTTGTTTGCCAGGGTGAAAGCGGTATATGACAAGGAATATGCGCAACTGCAAGGCGCTGACAAGATGCTGACGGAGAAAACCTACAACGCATTTCTGGACAATGGCGCCAACCTGTCGCCCGACGATAAAAAGATTTTTGACAAAGTCTCCATAGAACTTTCCAACCTGACGTTGGCGTTCGGCAACAACGCGTTAGCCGCCACCAACAACTGGCACAAGCACGTGACCGACAAGGCCGCGCTGAAAGGATTGCCAGAAAACGAGTTGGCCATCGCCGCGCAACGGGCAGAAGCACGTGGGTTGCGCGGTTACGTATTCGACCTCTCGGCCCCGAGTGTCAACGCCATCCTCAAGTATGCCGATGACCGCGAGTTGCGCAAGGAGATGTTCATGCACTCCTGCAACAAGGCGTACGGCGGCGAGTTTGACAACTGCGGGAACATCCAGAAGATTTTGGAATGTCGCGAAAAGCTGGCGAAATTGTTGGGCTACGACAACTACGCGCAGTATGCTTTGCACGATCGCATGGCCAAGGACTGCACGCACGTCTATCATTTGCTTGACCAGTTGCGCGAGGCCTCCCTGCCCGTTGCACAGCGCGAGCAGGCTGCCCTGAACGAGTACGCGCACAAGCTCGGCTTTGAGGACGAGCTGCAACGTTGGGATCTCGCCTATTACTCAGAAAAACAGCAAAAAGCACTCTTCAATCTGAGCACCGAAGAACTGAAGCCCTATTTCAAATTAGAAAATGTCATTGACGGTGTGTTTGCGCTGGCAGAAAAGTTGTACGACCTTCGGTTCGTGCCTGCTCCCCACATTGCACAATACCATCCTGATGTGAAAGTGTACGAGGTATATCGTAAAGAGCAGTTCATGTCGGTGCTGTATCTGGATTTCCACCCTCGCGCCACCAAGCGCAGCGGGGCCTGGATGACCTCCTTCCGCGAGCAGTACCTGGACGCAAGCGGTGCCGACGTGCGCCCGTTAGTGAGCCTGGTGATGAATTTCACGCCCTCCACGCCGGACAACCCCTCGTTGCTCTCTTTCAACGAAGTGACCACCTTCCTGCACGAGTTCGGGCACGCGCTGAACGGGATGCTGTCGGAGGTGCCCTACCAGACCATTTCGGGGACCAACTCGCCCCGCGACTTTGTGGAACTGCCTTCGCAGTTAAACGAAAACTGGGCTACGGAGTCTGAATTTCTTCAGCTCTTTGCCCGTCACTACCAGACTAGCGAGCTGATTCCGACGCATTATATCGAGCAGTTGAAAAAGATGCGGCAGTACATGGCCGGCTACGCGTGCGTGCGCCAGCTGTCGTTCGGTTATCTGGATATGATGTATCACACGACGCCTGCGGCAGACATTCAGGACATCCATGCCAAGGAGCGCGAGGTTTTCGACCCGCTGGACGTGCTGCCGGTAGTACCGGAGGCGTGCATGAGTCCTTCCTTCAACCACATTTTCGCAGGCGGGTACGCGGCCGGATATTATGGCTACAAGTGGGCCGAGATGCTCGAAGCGGATGCCTTCTCCATGTTCCAGGAAGAGGGCGTGATGAACAAGAAGACCGCTCAACGCTATCTTGAAACCATACTCTCCAAGGGTGGCGCCGTTCCTGCTGACGAGATGTTCCGGCAATTCCGTGGCCGCGAGCCACAAATCGATGCGCTGCTGAAAAGAGATGGACTGGTGAATGATTAGAGATGAGAGAGTAGAGATGAGAGAATGGAGTAAAGAAAATCTCTCTAATCTATAATCTTTAATCTATAATCTTTTTTACTATATTTGCGCCCTTAATTCATTGTAATATGATAAGTTTGTATATCAAGGAGTTAAAGAGCTTCCTAAGTTCTATAATCGGCTATATTATCATAGGCGTGTTCCTGATTATTGCAGGCTTGTTTCTGTGGGTGTTCCCCAACATGAACAATGTGCTGGAGTCAGGGTTGTCGGACATGCAAGGGCTTTTCAGTCTTTCGCAGTTCCTGTTCATCTTTCTGGTGCCTGCCATCACCATGCGCTCTTTTGCTGAAGAGAAGCGCAACGGCACCATGGATCTGCTGCTCACCCAACCGCTGACCGACATGCAGATTATCTGGGCCAAGTTTCTCTCCTGCCTCACTTTGCTGGTCATCGCACTCCTGCCGACCTTGATCTATGTCATTTCCATCTATTTTCTTGGCAATCCTGTTGGCAATATCGACATGGGCAGCACGTGGGGTTCCTATTTGGGACTGCTGTTTTTAGGCGCCACATTCACTTCCATCGGACTGTTTGCTTCCAGTCTTACCAACAACCAGATTGTGGCTTTTATCATCGCCGCCGCCCTCTGCTTCATCATCTTCTTCGGATTCGCATTCATCTACTCTTTCGAATCCCTCGGGGCTTTCGGCTACTACATCAAGAATCTGGGTATCGAACACCATTATGCCTCCATCAGCAAGGGCGTTGTTGACACCCGCGACATCATCTATTTTTGCAGTGTGATCTTCATCTTCCTATTCGGAACACGAGTGGTTCTGCTCAGCAGAAAATGGTAACTTTTTAAACGAATGCGGCATGAAAAAGAATAATTCAAAGAAAAACAACCGGCAGACTGAAGGCGGCAGACAGTTTAAGAAGAATACACTCATCGGACTGCTCATCGCGCTGGCGGCCGTCATTGTCATCAATATCATCTCCTCTTTTCTGTTTTACAGAATCGACCTCACCAAAGACAAACGTCACTCCCTCTCCAAGGGCACCATTGAGATGCTCAACAACTTGGAGGACAGGGTTTATATCCGCGTATATCTGAAAGGAAAAGACCAACCTGCAGATTATCAACTATTTGCAAAACAAGTAGAGCAAGTCTTGCAGGATTTCCGTAGCTATTCCAAAAATGTCTATTTTGAATTCATCGACCCGCTGGAGGGCAAAACCACAGAGGAAGTCAATTCCATATTGGGCGAGTTTGTGAAGAAAGGTCTGGATCCTATCCCCATCAGCCGTGAGGATGGCAGCGGTTACTCCACCCACATGGTCATTCCGGGCGCCATCATCTCCTACCGCGACCATGAATATCCGGCCAAATTGGTTGTGTCGGATCCTTCCGGCTCCGACTGGATGCAGTATTCCATTGAAGAGTTGGAATACAATCTGGTTTCTCCCATCCGGAGACTGCTGAAAACCGAGAAACCGAGCGTCGCGTTCCTCGACGGGCACGGCGAGTTGGACTTCTGGAACACTTGCTGGACGGGCATGAGACTGCAGCGTTTCTACAACGTCAGCCGCATCACCTTGGACGGAAAAATCAACTGTTTGAGAAACATCAGCATTGAGGATTCCGTCAAGCAGACCCTCAAATTAGGGCCCAACAAATACGATGTGCTCATCATCGCACAGCCCACCCAGCCGTTCAAAGAGTACGACAAATACATCATCGACCAGTTTATCATGCGCGGCGGCAAGGTGCTGTGGCTCATCGACAACACCACAGCTTCTTTGGACAGCCTGCAGAACACACCGGAATTCTTCGCCACCCCGCGCTCGCTATACATCAACGACTTGCTGTTCTCCTACGGCGTGCGCATCAATCCCAATCTGATTCAGGATCTCAGCTGCCTGCCTATTCCACAGCAAGTGGGCATGATTGGCGACCAACCGCAGTTCAAGTTCATGGCATTCCCGTACATCCTTGACATCGTGAACTTTGGCGACCATCCCATTGTGCGCAACATCAAGGAAATCAAATCCGAATTTGCCGGCAGCATCGACCTTGTGGGCAAAAACGCCGACCTGAAAAAGACTTTGCTGCTATGCAGTTCCGAGCGTTCCAAACTGGTACCCACGCCGTCCATCGTCACCTTGCAGGTGGGTGTCTCACAACCCAACCCGCAGGAGTTTGCCTTCCGCAACCTGCCTATTGCTGTGCTGGTAGAGGGTGAATTTGAGTCCGCTTTCAAAGGCATCCTGCCCGTAGAGTTTGACACGCTGAAGGAACTCGACTTCCGTCCCAAGAGCGAATACACCCGCCAAATTTTCGTGTCAGACGGCGACATCATCCGCAACCCCTTTGACCGGAAGCGCAACCAACCCTACCCTGCCGGCTACGACATCTATACCCGCAAGATGTATGACAACACAGAATTTATTGTCAACTGTGTCAACTACCTTTGTGCTGACGACGACCTGCTGCAACTGCGCTCCAAGAATTTCAGAATCGGATCGTTAAACAAGGAGAAGGTGAGAGGGCACAAGACCTTCATCGCCACTCTCAACATTGTGATCCCGCTGGTTTTGGTAGCTTTGATGGGCGGCATACTGATTCTGACGAGAAAAATCAGATTTTCAAAGAAAAAAAGCAAATAGATTCATCTGCATATTAAATTTTTAAAATTATAAACGTATGAAAAAATTAGTCGCATTTGTCATGATCTTCTCCTGTGTCTGGATGACCTTTGCACAGAAAGATCTCAATCTGAATGATCCCATCAAAGCGGATCCAAATGTTACCATCGGTAAGTTGGAAAATGGTTTAACCTATTACATCCGCAAGAACAGCTATCCGAAAGACCGCGTGGAGTTCCGCCTCGCCGTGAACGCCGGTTCCAACCAGGAGACTGACGAGCAACAAGGTCTTGCCCACTTCACCGAGCACATGGCTTTCAACGGTATTGAGGGTTTCCCGAGCAACAGCGTAGTCGATCATTTGCGCAGCAAGGGCGTGGTGTTCGGCGCTGACCTCAACGCTTACACCAGCTTTGATGAAACTGTCTATATGATTCCCATGCCGACAGACGATCCCGGAAACATTGACTTAGGCCTCAAGATCCTGCGTGGCTGGGCTGCAGGTCTGCTTTACGACAACAAGGAAATTGACGAGGAACGCGGTGTCATCATCGAGGAATACCGCCTCGGTTTGGGCGCCTCCGACCGTATGCGCAAAGAGTACTGGCCTATATTGATGAAAGATTCCCGTTACGCTGACCGTTTGCCGATTGGCAAGCTGGATATTCTGCAAACATTCGATTATCAAGTGATTAAAGATTTCTACAAAGATTGGTATCGTCCGGATTTGCAGGCTGTGATTGTGGTCGGAGACATTGACGTGAAGGAAGTGGAAGCCAAAATCAAGACCATGTTTGGCAACATCCCCGCCAAGCAGAACCCCAAGAAAAAAGAGATTTACGGCATCGCACCCAACAAGGAGCCGCTGGTTGCCGTTTGCACCGACCCGGAAGCCACTGGCAGCCAAGTTATGCTGATCCGCAAACATCAACATAGCGCTATGAAGACCATCGGCGACTTCCGCAACCAACTCTGCATCGACCTGTACAATGCCATGTACGATGCCCGTTTCGAGGAGATGACCCAGGATCCGAAGTGCCCGTTCATCGGTGCATCCGCCGGTTATGGTGATTTCATCGGCAACACTGACATGTACGGTTCCAATGCCATGGCCAAGGAGAACCGCATCAGCGATGCAGTGACAGTGCTCTTGCAAGAGGACTACCGCGTGCTGAAACACGGTTTCCTGCAGACGGAGCTCGACCGTGCCAAAGAGGAACTGTTGGAACGCTATGACAAAGCCGCCAAGGAGGTTGACAAGACCGAATCTGCCCGTTTTGCCAGCCAATACATCAACAACTTCCTGCGTCAAGACCCCATCCCGGGTGCAAAGCGCGAAAACAACTTTGCCAAGAAGTTGATAGAAACCATCACGTTGGATGAAATCAACGCTCTTGCTAAAAATTGGGTCACAGATGACAATATGGTGGCCATTATTACCTCTCCTGAAAAAGAGGGCGTTACAGTTCCTTCCAAAGAAGAAATTCTTTCCATCCTGAATGACAAGTCTTTAGCCAATGTGGAACCTTACGTAGATACTTACAAGGATCAGGAAATCTTGGAGAAAGAAAGCCTGAAACCCGGTAAGATCACCAATGTGGAGAAAATCGAGGCTGTGGGTGCAGAAAAATGGACGCTCTCCAATGGCATCACCGTTTATCTGAAGAAAACCGACTATAAGAATGACGAGATTCTGTTCTCTGCTTCCAGCAAGGGTGGCAAATCACTTTATCCTGTGAAAGACCTCGCTTCCGTTGATTTCGCCGCCGATATTATCGACCGTGGCGGTATTGCCGGTTTGGACTACAATTCACTGATGAAGAAGATGAAAGGCAAAAATGTAGGTGTGTCTCCTAACATCGGCCTGCTGACTGAAGGTTTCTCCGGCTCCTCCTCTCCGAAAGATCTGGAGTTCTTCTTCCAATACCTCAACGCTTTCTTCACCAACCCGCGCATTGACGAGAACGCCTTCCAGTTGGTAATGGATGAGACCAAAGAGCAAGTCAAGATGATTACCGCCCAGCCGATGTACAAGTATATTGGCAAATTCATCGATGCTGCATACAATCACGATCCGTACATGAAACAGATGTTCTCATACGACGATGAGTACTTCGCACAAGTTGATTTCAACCGTGCCGTGCAGATTTACAAAGAGCGTTTCGCCAACCCTGCCGATTTCAACTTCTTCTTTGTCGGAAATTACGATGAAAAAGAGATGAAAGAATTTGTGGAACTGTACCTCGGCTCCATGAAGACCGACATGGCCAAGAAAGAAAACTATGACCTCAGCGTCCTGAAACCGCGTCCTGACAAAGCTTCTACGCAGACAGTTTACGCTGGCACCGAGCAACAGGGCTGGATGGGTATGTATATCACCAACCCCATTGATTGGAATTATCGCAACTCCATCATCGCCGATATGATTGGCGAAGCATTGGACATCCAGTTCGTCAAAATCGTGCGCGAGAAGATGGGTGATGTCTATTCTCCGATGGTGCAGATGAGTGCCAGCAAGCTCCCCACCTCTGAGATGACCCTGATGATTCTGTTGGGATGCAACCCTGAGAAGACCGACAAATTGGCCGACGCCAGCTTGAAAATCCTCAACGATTTCAAGGCCAAAGGTCCCGACAAGAAAACGATGGAACTGATCAAGAAGCAGATGTTGAGCACGCGCGCCAAGAACATCCAAACCAATCGTTTCTGGCTCGGTTATATCAGCGGCAAGATTACACAAAATGAGCCCATCGTCAACCCGTCCGAATACGACAACATCGTGAATTCCGTCACCAAGAAAGAGATGGTGGAGTTTATGAAGAAATATTTCAAACCCGAAATCTATACCCGTGCCGACATGCATCCGACCACGATGCAGAAATAATTGATATTATGACTGATTACAACCTCAAATACAAGATCGCCGATATGGCGTTGGCCGAATGGGGCCGCAAGGATATTGAAGTATCACAAAAAGAGATGCCAGGATTGTTGGCATTGCGCGAGAAATATGGTGACAGCAAGCCCTTGAAAGGCGTGCGCATCATGGGTTCGTTACACATGACCATCCAGACCGCCGTGCTGATTGAAACGCTGGTACACTTGGGCGCCGAAGTGCGTTGGTGCAGCTGCAACATCTTCTCCACTCAGGACCACGCCGCCGCGGCCATCGCCGCCACGGGCGTGAACGTGTTCGCTTGGAAAGGCGAAACGCTGGAGGACTACTGGTGGTGCACCAACCAGGCACTCTCTTTCCCTGGAGGCAAAGGCCCCCAACTCATCGTGGATGATGGCGGCGATGCCACCCTGCTCATCCATCTCGGCTACAAGGCGGAAGAGGATCCTTCCATTCTGGACAAAGAGCCGTCTTCCCACGAAGAGGCTGTCATCTTCCAGACTTTGAAAGAGATTCTGAAAGAAGACCCGCACAAGTGGCACAACATGGTGAAGGAAATCAAGGGTGTGTCAGAGGAGACCACCACGGGCGTACATCGTCTGTACCAGATGATGGAGCGCGGCGAACTGCTCTTCCCTGCCATCAACGTGAATGACTCCGTCACGAAGTCCAAATTCGACAACAAATACGGTTGCCGCGAGTCTTTGGCCGATGGTATCAAGCGTGCCACCGACGTGATGGTGGCTGGCAAGGTGGTAGTAGTTTGTGGCTACGGCGATGTGGGCAAGGGCTGCGCGCAATCCATGAAATCCTACGGCGCACGTGTCATCGTGACGGAAGTGGATCCCATCTGCGCCCTGCAGGCTGCCATGGAAGGCTTCGAGGTGAAGACTGTGGAAGATGCTCTTGAAGAAGGCAACATCTACGTCACCTGCACTGGCAACTGTGATGTGATTACCGTGGATCATCTCAACAAGATGAAAGACCAGGCCATCGTGTGCAACATCGGCCACTTCGACAACGAGATTCAGGTGGGCGCATTCGAGGCCCAGCCGAATATCAAAAAACGCAACATCAAGCCACAGGTAGATGAGTACATCTTCCCCGATGGACACTCTATTTTCATCTTGGCTGAAGGCCGTCTGGTGAACTTAGGCTGCGCCACAGGACACCCTTCCTTCGTGATGAGCAACTCCTTCACGAACCAGACAATGGCCCAGCTCGACCTCTGGCAGAACGACTACAAAGTGGGTGTGTATAACCTTCCGAAGCACTTGGACGAAGAGGTGGCGCGTCTGCATTTGAGCAAGATCGGCGTCAAGCTGACCAAACTCACCCAAAAGCAGGCCGACTACATCGGCGTCAAGGTGGAGGGTCCATACAAGACCGACTCTTACAGATATTAGTGAGATGAACAAGCTGAAAGAAACCTTCGGCTACGCGCTCGGCTTCGTGCTGTTTGTCGTACTGATACCAGTGTTGATGTGGTTCTGTTCCAAGATGCCCGCCATCAGCTGGCCGCCAATAGTACGGCTCGTTCTTGCGCTCTGTTTTGCCATTGACGGTCTGACAATGAGCATCTGGGCGATTGTCTACATGCGTCGCGTGGGCGACGGGAATCCGATGGACGCTTTCGGGCACGAAGTTGCCCCGCGCACCAAGCACCTGATGACCACAGGACCATACCTCCTCAGCCGCAATCCGATGCTGACAGGCATATTTATCTATTTGATAGGCTGTTGCCTTTGGCTAGGAACCTGGCAGTCGGTAGTAGTCTTCGTCGCTTTTGTCATCATTATGCTCGTGCAGGTGCGCACCGAAGAAGAGCGCTTGCGCCGCGACTTCGGCGAGGAGTATGAGAACTACTGCAAGAGAGTGGGAAGGTTTCTGCCGTTCAATATATTTGCAAAAGAATGAAACGGCTTTTTGTCTCTTTGTTAACTGCCATGATGCTTTTGGGCAACCTGTCCGCCCAGATGCAGATGGACAGTATCCCTTTCCTCTTCAGAGGACATTTGTATCTTCATGCCACCATCAACGACACAATTGAGAGCAACATCATCTATGATACCGGCGCTGCCGATATGTTTGGCGTGGATAGCGTTTGGCTATCGCACTCGCAATGGGCACTGCAACGCCTTGGATACGCCAATGCGGGTGGCGGAGCTGGAAGAACGTTTGTTAGGCTTATCCTGGATGGTGCTAAAGTGAACTTGGGAAGCGTTAAGGAACAATATAACTTTGTACCAGTATTTCAGTTGAGAGATGTTGTGGATTGCCATGTTGATGGCATTATGGGCATAAAAAATATTGACAAGCACCCATTTGAAATCAATTTTGAGCATAACTATCTCAAACAATACAAGTCGGGGATGCCCAACACGAACGGATATGTAAAGTTGCCTATCAAATATGAGAATAACCGAATCCTGATTCATGCTGCAACGAGTGTGGGCGGCAAAATTATCAAGGGCTGGTATCTGATGGATACTGGCAGTGGCGGCACGGTGGATTTCACAACACAAACCACCAATCAATACCAACTCGATGCCATTCCAGGCAAGCGGTACATTACAGATGTGCTGCAGATGGGTCTTGGTGACAAGAAACAGGAGGCCGTTGTCGATATGCTGTCCGATTGGATTGTCATTGGAAACGATACCATATCAGGCAGGCCCATTTCCTACATCCCTGAAGGGACGGGGGCATTCGACAAAGCGTCGTATATGGGAGTGATTGGCAACACTATCTGGTCGAAGTTCAATATCATCATCGATGCCAAGAACCAAACCCTCTACCTTCGCCGTTTCAAACCTCAGAATCCGCTGAATCCATCTTATGGCTATTCTTTCCGGAACCGCACCGACATTGGTCGGGGCTGGATTGTGTCATCGCTGGATAGAAATTGCGATGCAGCTAACGCAGGCATGGCCTTGGGCGACACGATCATCACCGTCAACGGACGGAATGTCAAGGATTACACTTGGGAAGAGGAGTATTATATTGACGAGCAGCCCACGCAAGTGTTAGAAATCATCGGTGCCGACGGCCAGGAGAAGCGGATTACGCTGGAGGCAAAGATGAGGTGGTAGGGGTTTTCCTAGCGACTTTCGTATCAAAATAATAGTTTTACAAACAAATCTCTTATCTTTGCATCCTGAATTATAAAAAACACGAATATGGCTACAATTTACGATTTCAAAGCTCTGAACAACAAGGGCGCGGAAGTGAATCTTGAACAATACCGCGGCAATGTTCTCCTGATTGTCAACACCGCCTCCAAGTGCGGTTTCACTCCGCAATACGACGGACTGGAGGCTCTTTACCAAAAGTACAAAGACCAAGGGCTGGTCATCATCGGCTTCCCCTGCGACCAGTTTGCCCACCAGGAGCCCGGCTCGGACGAGGAGATTGCGGAATTCTGCCGCCTCAACCATGGTGTCACTTTCCCGCTGATGAAAAAGATTGATGTCAACGGCAAAGACGCAGACCCCATTTTCGTGTTCCTCAAAGCGCAGGCCCCGACCGAGGAGTACAAAGGCTTGAAAGCCAAAGCATCGGCGGCGCTGTTCAAGACCATCAGCAAGAGTGTGGAGAAAGAAAGCGACATCCAGTGGAACTTCACCAAGTTCCTCATCTCCCGCGACGGCACGGTCATCAAGCGTTTCCCGCCCACCACCACACCTGAGGAGATGGAGCAGGATTTGCAAGGGATGATTGGGTAAAGCGACATGAAACACGCGGAAATCTACAACCCGATCCTGTTGATGGAGCTGATCCAGCAGATTGGCTTCCTGCCGCTGCTGGACAGCGGCATTGTCGGATATTCCGCGGAAGAAATAGTGACGGATGACTGCCGTTATGTGACCTTCCCCGACGGGGGATGGGACTGGCCATTGTGGAAATGGAAGGGGCCGATTGTGTCCGAGGGCAACTGCATGTACGGCAAGTTCTTCGCGAACAAGGCGGGGTTCATCAGCCGCGAGTGGTGGCCCGATTTCTGCATCTACCGGCGTAGCCAGCGTCCTGCGCCTGCGGAGAGCAGTGTGGAGGAGGCCATCCTGCACACCTTGCGCGAGCATGGCAGTCTCATTGCCCGCGACTTGCGCGCTGCCTGCGGCCTCACCGGCCCGAAGATGCGCAGCCGATTTGACAGCTATGTCACCCGCCTGCAGATGGCCTGCCGCATTGTCACCGAGGACTTTGTCTATCCGAAAGACAGGCACGGCCAAAGATATGGCTGGGGCTGGTCGTTGCTTACCACACCGGAGCAGCTTTATGGCCGGGAGGTGTGTCGTTGCCCGCGCACTCCCGAAGAATCGCTGGAGCGGATGCTTGCGCATTTCCACCGCTTCCTGCCCGAGGCGAACGAAGATCAGATCTTGAGGCTGTTGAAATAAGGGGAGCACCACCCGCCAACTCGCCGAACTTTTTTCGCCAAGTTCCCAAGTAAAAATCGGCCATGTTCCCAAACAAGAATACAACTTACTGTTTGATAGTAGGTTGTATTCTTATAAATCAACATCTATTTTTTGAAAATAATTTGTCAAAATATGGTTTTGGAATCCTGAAATCCGACAAAGAATTTGTATATTTGCAGATTAAACATATACCATTATGATAACCATTTCCGAAATACTAAAAGGCAGTAATTACAGTTTGACCCAATTCAGTGAAAACAAGATTCTTGAATTGGAAAACAACATCATTGAAAAAGAGGTGAAAGGGAAACCGACACCTTATACCAAATGTCTGGTGAGAAATAAGGAGATAAAACTCACCCCCGAAGAGATAGTCCGCCAACTTTATTTGATGGTTTTGATAGAGGATTACCATTATCCGATTTCCCGAATGGAATTGGAATATGTGGTGACGTTTGGACGAGAGAAGAAGCGTGCCGACATTGTCATTTTCGACAAAGACCAGACCTATACTCCGTACATCATTGTTGAGTTGAAAAGTCCCAAACTGAAGGATGGAAAGGAGCAATTGAAAAGCTATTGCAACGGGACTGGTGCACCAATCGGAGTTTGGACAAATGGCGAAAGTATTTCATACTATCATCGCAAAGACCCGAATTTCTTTGAGGATATTCCAACAATCCCCAAAGTCAACGAGAAACTTTCCGACATATTAAGTGAACGTTGGTTCCTTGACGATTTGGTGAAGAAAGACAAGTTGGTCAACGAACGCAAATCATTGAAAGATTTGATTTTGGAAATGGAAGACGAGGTGCTTGCCAATGCGGGGGTAGATGTATTTGAAGAGGTTTTCAAACTAATTTTCACCAAACTGTATGACGAAATGGAAAGCGGTCGCAAGAAAGATCGCCATTTAGAGTTCCGCAATTATGGTGACACCGAAACTGAATTGAAAGAAAAGCTCCAGAACCTTTTCAACGAAGCCAAAGAAAAATGGTCGGGCGTTTTCACTGAGGATGCCAAACTGATGCTTACGCCTTCGCATTTGTCGGTTTGCGTTAGTTCGTTGCAGGATGTGAAACTGTTCAACTCTAATTTGGATATAGTTGATGAGGCTTTTGAATACTTAATAAACAAAAGCAGCAAGGGCGAAAAAGGACAGTATTTTACACCGCGTTATGTGATTGACATGTGTGTGCGTATGCTGAATCCGTCTGAAAAAGAAACCATGATTGATACGGCTGCTGGTAGTTGTGGTTTCCCCGTGCATACCATTTTCTATGTTTGGCAAAAGATTTTGGAAAGCAAAGGCTTGAAAAAGAGCCATTTATTTACTTTGGAACAAAAACCTCAAGAATGTATCGATTATGTACAGAACAAAGTTTTTGCCATTGACTTTGACGAGAAAGCTGTGCGTGTAGCGAGAACCTTGAACCTTATTGCAGGCGATGGACAAACCAATGTTATGCACCTCAACACATTGGATTATGAGCGTTGGGATGAAAACTTGAAAGACGAAAATTGGCAGGAGACTTATTTTGAAGGATGGAAAAAACTGAAAAAGATGCGTGTTGACAAAAACAGTAACCGTGATTTCCAGTTTGACATTCTCATGGCTAATCCGCCATTTGCAGGTGACATAAAAGAAAGCCGCATTTTATCCAAATATGAGTTGAGCAAGAATGCAGCAGGCAAGATGGCGAGCAAGGTTGGTCGCGACATTTTGTTTATTGAACGCAATCTTGATTTCCTGAAACCCGGAGGGCGTATGGCTATCGTTTTGCCACAAGGCCGTTTCAACAATAGCAGCGACAAATACATCCGCGATTATATTGCTGAGCGTTGTCGTATTTTGGCTGTGGTGGGTTTGCACGGAAATGTGTTTAAGCCGCACACAGGAACAAAAACAAGCGTATTGTTTGTACAGAAATGGGATGATATGCTGTGTCCCAAGAAGGAGGACTATCCCATTTTCTTTGCCACCATGCAAGAACCGAGCAAAGACAACAGTGGAGAAAAAATTTTCGTGAAGAAAGGCGATTATCCGCGTGTTATAAAACCGACCGAAGAACAAGATAAATGGATGGTCTCGGATGTGGTTGGTCATTACGAGGTTACACCCAAGGAAAATAACGAATACTTGTTGGATAGCCATGGACATTTGATTGTGAAGCATGACCTTTTCAACCACGACGGTTTGACCAAAGACGGCATTGCTGAAGCCTTTGCCGAATTTGCCAAAAAGGAAAAGCTAAGTTTTTTTTGAGTTGCCCTTTCAACGAGAAGAAGTATAAGGCGTTGTTGGAAGGGCTGGAGATTAGCGAAGTGTGGTTACATGATATAGTTTCAGGAGTTGAAACCATGAGACTAGATAGCGAGTACCATTTGAAAGTGTTTGAATCAATAGACAGATTTAAGAGATTAAATAGCAGCCGATTTTGTAAGTTTAGCGATTATGGTCTTAGTATTGATTGTAGTGCTTTTTATCCAGGAATAGAACAGTTCTATGGGACAGGCAACAACCCGCTAATACGAGTTCAAAACATAAAAGATGGTATAATTGATTATGAATCATGCGAATTATTACCCGAATTATCGTCTGATTATAAGACACTTAAATGGGTACAAGAAGGTGATATAGTTATAACTAAAGGCGGAACTATTGGGTATGCAGGGTATGTAACAAAGAAAGCTCTTGCTAGCAGAGATTTAATTTTCATCAAATCCTCTCAAATTGATCCTAATACAAGTAAATTCCTGTATCTTTATTTTTCAACTGACTTCGCTTTCAAACAATTAATACGGTCAAGTTCACAATGTGCTCAGCCTCATTTGACCATCACTTTGGTAAAAGACTTTGATATTTTAAAAGTTACAAACATCTTTATTCGTTTAGTAGCACAAGTATATGATAGTTCTTTAGAGAAACTAAACAAATCCAAAAGATTATATGCCGAAGCTGAAGACATTTTATTGTCCGAGCTTGGCTTAAAAGACTGGCAACCCAACAACAATCTCGTAAATATCAAGCAACTGAAAGGATCATTCTTGACAAGTGGAAGATTGGATGCGGAGTATTACCAAAGCAAATATGATGATTTGTTCTCTCAATTGTCAAAATATGAATGTGATACCATCAAAGGTATTGCACACATAAAAAAATCCGTGGAGCCGGGTAGCGAAGCCTACCGAGACGAAGGAATTCCGTTTGTGAGGGTTTCAGATGTGACCAAATTCGGCATTTACGACACAAGCATTTTCCTGTCGCCTAATGATTTCAATTTGCTGGAACTACAACCCAAGAAAGACAGCATCCTTTTGTCGAAAGATGGTAGTGTCGGCATTGCCTACAAGGTGGAAAAAGATATGGATTGCATCACATCAGGCGCATTGCTTCATTTGTCAATTTTCAATGAAGAATACAATCCTGATTATCTTACCCTTGTGTTGAATTCCATAGTAGTACAAATGCAAGCCGAGCGCGATTCTAACGGAGCCATCATACAGCATTGGAAGCCGTCAGAAATAGAACAAGTAATCATACCCAAACTGCCAAAGCCAATTCAAGACACCATTTCAGCAAAAATTCAAGAGAGTTTTGCACTGAAAGCTGAAAGCAAGAGATTGCTTGAAGAGGCAAAGATTATGGTGGAAAAGGAAATAGAAAAAGGAGGTGAATAATGGCTACAAATAAAGATTACAAAAAAGAGTGGTTCAACAAGTCTCAATTAGACTATTTTTCTGCATTTATAACCCTTTGGTTGTCATGTAATAGTTGGTATAATTTTCATTACTCTTTAGGTAATGACCGTCAGAACATTGACGAAATTAAAAAAGACCAAAGCAACAAAAACAAGATTTTCCATGAGTTTAGGAATCTGTTTCTCCAAAATGGGACAAAGGAACAAAAAAGTTATTTTGGAAATCTTGAGCAATTATTCTATTCGTTGAATAGGAATCCTATTCAAACTGATAAACTGAAATATCCTCTTTCATTAGAAACGGTTTTGATCGATTATTCAAAATTTAACGATATTACTGCATACGAAAGTTTGGTAATAAAAAATGCCAAAACAAAATCAGGGAAATTAAGAAAAAATGTTTCGGGAGTTGATTTAGGAGAAATCGTTTTAATAAATGATCCTCAAAAAGTTTTTGCTGGAATTTTTGAAATCATATATCAGGTCAGATGTCAATTAGTGCATGGAAACATGGACCCCACTGAAGAAAACATAGATACCGTTAAATATTGTTATTTCATTTTATATGATTTACTAAAGCCATTTTGCGAGTAACTCAATAATGAACATACTCTTAGACACAAATATTATCATACCATTAGAGGATACCAGCAGAGTCTTGGATACTTCTTTTGCTGAGCTACGGAGATTGACCGTAGAGCAGCAACACTGTCTGTATGTTCATCCTATGCAACTTGCCGATATAAATCGGGACAAAGACCAAGAACGGAAAAAGATAGTATTATCACGCATCAATCAATATTCAAAGATTGATAATCCTCCTGTCCTTTCAGATGAAGAATGTGCGGCATTAGGACTATCCAATTCCAATGATAATGACAAAGTTGATAATAATGTGCTGTTTGGCTTATATCGCGGAGCAGTTCATCTTCTGGTTACAAATGATGAGGGCATACACAAAAAAGCGTCTAAAATCGGTATCCAGGACAAGGTTTATCGTTTAGAACAATTTCTTGATTTCCTACGAAAATATTCTAACACCCCGATTTCCTACAGTTACACAGGTGTTCAAGACCGTTATATGTATGAAATTGACAAAAAGCAACCTTTCTTTGATTCTTTACGTCAAGCGTACGATGGTTTTGATGATTGGTATCAGAAAAGCGCAGAACAACAGCGCAAATGTTGGTGTATTGAGGACAACAAAGGACTTGTAGCTGCTATTTGCATATACAAATTAGAAAAAGATGAGAAGCTCACTGATGAAGGAGACGTTGTCAACGGTACTATTTTAAAACTATGCACATTCAAAGTAGATACACAAGCTCGCGGCAAGAAATTAGGAGAACGATTGTTATACATTGCTTTTGACTATTGCGTAAAGCACGACATTGATTGGGTATATTTGCACACTTTTGGTGATGAACAGAAAACATTAGTTGGCTTATGTGAAGACTACGGCTTTTATAATCTTGGAAAATACAAGCAAGATGATGTGTATATCAAACCCATGAAACTCCAAAAAGGGGAGTTTGATAGTTTGGATTCCTTGATTCGGTATTATCCTTATTTTCAAGACAACACTTCTGTTCAGAAATTCATTGTCCCAATCCAACCGAAATATCATGAAGATCTTTTCCCTGATTTCAGCAATCTGAAAGGTTCTTTGTTTGAAAGCGACCAAAATCTTTATTCTTGTCAAGGAAACACTATCAAAAAGGCATATCTTTGTCATTCAAAAATACAATCGATAAAGAAAGGAGATGTTCTCTTGTTTTATCGAAGCCACGATAGAAAATCCATCCAATGTATGGGGGTTGTGGAAGAGGTGTTCTTTTCTGAAAGCATTGACGAAGTTCTTCCTTTAATATCTAAGAGAACCGTCTATACTTATTCTGATTTGATTGAGATGCTTAAGAAAAAGACATTAGTTATCCTTTTCAGATTCATTGCTCTTGACAAAGTAATAACAATTAAATCAATGGCTTCTGTGGGGATTAAGGGAAATATTCAAAGTATTCGAAAAATAAGTAACGAACAATATATTGCTTTAAAAAATGAGAAGTAAAACTATATTATTATCCATACATCCGTGTTTTGTGGAGAAGATTTTTTCTGGAGAAAAATTATTTGAATACAGAAAAAATATACCTACTGACATAAGCCATATTATCATATATGCGACAGTTCCTGTAAAAAACATTGTTGCGCTTGTTGAAGTCGATTCTGTTTTAAAGGGAAGTCCACGGGAAATTTGGGAAAAAACTAAACTAAAGGCAGGTATAACAGAGGATTATTTCATGTCTTATTTCAATCGAAAAAAGGATGCATACGCTATCCGAATTAAAGATGTACACAAGTTGCAAGAACCAAAATCAATAAACATATTGGATGATATCGGAGTGGCTCCTCAATCTTATAGATATGTTCATGAATCATGGGGTGACTTAAACAATAAATTAGGATTGCAATTAGTGAATACACCCATCCTATCACCTTACAAATAAAAAAGTAGGATGACTAATTTTATCACAATAGAAAAGACATATCAGGTTACAAGATAGTTAGAACAAAACAACCCCACAATTATGAACACAAATAACACCCCCTCCCAAGAAATGATCATCTACCAAACCGATGACGGTGCGGTAAAGGTTGATGTGCGATTGGCTAACGAAACGGTCTGGCTGTCACTTGATATGATGGCTGAATTGTTTCAACGCGACAAATCGACCATCTCTCGTCATATAAAAAACATCTTCAGTGAAGGAGAATTGTCGCCCGACTCAGTTGTTGCAAATTATGCAACAACTGCCGCTGACGGGAAAATCTATCAAGTGACTTACTATAACCTCGATGTCATCATTTCCGTCGGATACCGCGTGAAATCGTTAAGAGGCACGCAGTTCCGCATTTGGGCTACCAAACGGCTGAACGAATATATCCGCAAGGGCTTTACGCTGGACGACAACCGACTGAAAAACCTTGGCGGAGGGGGCTATTGGAAAGAACTTCTTGAACGCATACGCGACATCCGCTCGTCGGAAAAGGTGTTTTACAGGCAAATACTTGACATTTACGCCACAAGTATTGACTATGACCCAACAGCAGACATTTCCATAGAGTTTTTCAAACGGGTGCAGAATAAAATTCATTATGCGGTTCATGGTCATACGGCAGCAGAAGTCATCGTCAACCGCGCCGATGCTGAAAAGGAATTCATGGGCTTAACAACTTTCGAAGGAGACCGTCCGCATTTGAAAGATGTCGTCATTGCGAAAAACTATCTGGATGAGAAAGAGTTGCGTGCCATGGGACAGATTGTTTCGGGTTACTTGGACTTTGCGGAACGACAGGCGGAACGGCAACAAACCATGACCATGAAAGATTGGACGGCACATTTGGATCAAATTCTGACGATGAGCGGAGAAAAATTGCTTCAAGATTTTGGAACCGTGTCACACCAACAGGCCATTGAACACGCCACAAGCGAATACAAAAAGTATCAACAACACACGCTAAGCCAAGTGGAAAAGGACTTCCTTGACAACATCAAATCCCTGCCTTCAAAATAATGAAATCCTCCCATCTTACGGCAAAAGACACCATTGCCTACCTCGAATCCCTCCGCAACGAGAAGCAGCGGGCGGTGCTGATGCGGTTTTTCAAGACCGGACCGGGACAGTACGGCGAGGGAGACGAGTTCCTCGGGCTGAAAGTGCCGCAGACCCGCGAGGTGGTGAAGGCCATCGCCAAGGATTTCCCGCTGGAAGAGGTGCCGGAACTGCTGATGTCGAAGTGGCACGAGGTGCGGCTCTGCGGTCTGCTGATCCTCGTCTCGAAATTCGAGAAATTGGCCACCAAACGATTGGCGAACAATGCGGAAGCGGCCCGCCAACGAGACGAAATCCTAACCATGTACCTGCAATACGCCGAGCAGGCCAACAACTGGGACTTGGTGGACTTGTCAACCCACAAGATATTAGGCAACTGGCTATTACTGCCTACTTTCCTCGGCGGCCAAGATTTGGCCATGCACGAAGATTACAAAGTGCAGGTGATGGACGTGCTGGCCGCCAGTTCATGTCTCTGGGAACAACGCATGAGCATGGTCTGCACGTGGAAAACCCTGCAGCAGGGCGATTATTGGTGGTGTTTGCGTTACGCGGAATTTCACCTGCACCACCCGCACGATTTGATGCAGAAGGCGGTGGGCTGGATGCTCCGCGAAATGGGCAAACGCATCAGCATGGATATGCTGCGCGAGTTCCTACAGTTACACGCACACGAAATGCCCCGCACTGCCCTCCGCTACGCCATCGAACAGATGGACGATGAGGAACGGAAACAATGGATGACTGGAGTGTTAGCAACACCGAAAAACCGTTCCATCCGCCACGCCGTTTTGCCTCAAGACGCGGAGAGAATCCTTGAGGTTTTCGCAGCGGGCAAGTCCATTATGGTAGCAGACGGCAACACAAAGCAGTGGGTCAATGGCTATCCATCGCTTGAGGCTGTACGCGCAGACATGGAGAAAAACGGTGCCTTCGTGGTAGAAGACAATGGTCAGGTTGTGGCCTACTTCGCTTTCCTACCCTCGCCGGAACCCACCTACGCCACCATTTACGATGGGAATTGGGTGGATGACACATTGCCCTACCATGTCGTTCACCGCATTGCCAGTTTCCCAGAGGTGCACGGCATCTTCCAGAACATCATGGAGTTCTGCTTTGCCCACGACCGGAACATACGCATCGACACGCACCGCGACAACCGCATCATGCAGCACAACATCCTGAAACACGGCTTCCAATATTGCGGCATCATCCTCTTGGCCAACGGCGACGAGCGGCTGGCGTATCAAAAAATCAAATAGTAGAGACTAGGCATGCCCCGTCTCTACAACGATAAGCCATTGATTATTCGTTCACAAACGCCGCGAATTTTTCGGCCTGCTCTTTCAACATGGCAACCTGCTCGTCGGTGAGGTTGAATTCGCCTTTGGTCCATGCTTCCAATCCGAGGGCGATGCCCGTTTGCGGCTCTTTCATCACCTGCATCTTCATGAACTCCAACAAATCGTTGAGCTTTTCGCGGCAAGAAGTGGTCTGGTTGTTGCCACCGGCACCGCTCGCCGTCACTTTCTTGCCGACTACCGCCGAGGGGTTGGTAAAATCGCTAATGTCCATCGGACGGGAGAGCCAGTCCAAAAGGTTCTTGAGCAAACCAGGGTAGCTGAAGTTATACTCGGGCGTGAAAATCCAGATGCCGTCGGCGGCGAGCACTTCTTTCCGCACACGCGCCACAGGAGCGGGTGTCTCAGCCTCCAAATCTTGATTCATCCATGGAATATCCTCAAATGCAAGATATTGAATGTTAAACTTATCTGCCAGCATTTTCTCAGCCATGGCGGCCAACTGGCGGTTAAAGGATTGTTTTCTTAAGGAACCTACGATAAAAAGGATGTTTTTCATACGGATATGTTTTAAATAATTATTGACAACGATTTGGCAAAAGTACAAAACATTTTCAAAACTTTATTTCGGTTGTAATATAATCTCATTTTGTGTACTTTTGCATTTTTTGTATTGTAATGTATTTTAATAATCCTCAAATATCATCCAAATGAACAACTTGAAACTTACCCTAATCATTGCAACCGCGATGGTGACCGCCGTGTCGTGCGGATCAAAGAAAGAAACCCCGAAGGAGGAGGCCCCCAAGATGCTGGTGCTTTACTACTCCCAAACCTCCAACACCAAAGCCGTGGCCGAGGAAATCGCCAAAAAGCTCAATGCCGATATTGAAGAACTGATTATGGTAGAACCCTACGATGGCGACTTCCAAGCTACCATTGACCGCTGCCTGCAGGAACGTGAGAAGGGTGTCATCCCCGAAATCAAACCCGTGACTGCCAATATCGCCGATTATGATGTAATTTTCCTGGGCTACCCGATATGGTTTGGCACGTACGCGCCACCCGTGCAAAAGTTCCTCCTTGGCGCCGATTTGAGCGGCAAAAAGATCGTTCCGTTCTGCACCTTCGGCAGCGGCGGACTGGAGTCCAGCGTAAAGGACTTGGTACAAGCCGAGCCCAAAGCAGAGGTGCTGCCTGGCTATGGTGTGCGCGCCGCCCGCCTGGATGCCATGCCTGCTGAAATCGATCAGTTCCTGAAAGCCAGTGGTTTCCTTGAAGGCGAGTTTGTCCAATTGGAGGAATTTCCCGAGCAACACGAAGTCAGCGAAGCGGAAGCCGCTGTTTTTGATGCCGCTGTGGACGGCTACCCCATGCTGCACGCCAAGGCCAAGACAGTTGCCACGCGCACCATCCCCGACGGTACGGAATATCTGTTCACTGCTGTTGACCTGCCCCGCAAGGACAACCCCAAGATGCCACCCGCAGGCGAAATGCAAGTGTATGTGACCGTTGCCAACGGTGCTGCACCAGTATTCACGAAAGTGATTCGATAATCAGTATTTACGAATAAGGATTATTGGTTGAATATGACCCTCATACGTCCAGATTTGCGAGCCTACATTGAACGCGAAATACTGCCACGTTACGACAGTTTTGACGCGGCACACCAGCGCGACCACGCGGAGATGGTCATCCGCCAGAGCGCGGAACTGGCCGAGCAGACGGGCGCGGACGCGGAGATGGCGTATGTCATTGCCGCCTACCACGACACTGGCCTGTGCGAAGGACGCGAGCGACACCATCTGGTTTCCGGTGAAATCATCCGCGCGGACCAACATCTGCGCCAATGGTTCTCTTCCGAGCAAATAGAGACGATGGCGTGCGCTGCGGAAGACCATCGTGCTTCGGCGGACCACGCCCCGCGCACACTATACGGACGCATCGTGGCTGAAGCCGACCGCTTTATCGACCCGGAAACCATTGTCCGCCGCACCGTGCAATTCGGACTCGAACACTATCCCGAACTTGACAAGGAAGGGCATTATGTGCGGACCCTCCAGCATCTCCACGAAAAATATGGTCGCAATGGCTATCTCAAACTGTGGTTCTCAGATTCTCCCAACGCCCTACGACTGGAAATGCTGCGCCAAATGATTGACGATGAACCGCAAATCCGACGTATTTTTGACGAATATTGGGAAAACCATAGATCATAAAGATGTTCACCGACACTCAAAATAAAAACTAATGAACAAGCTCCGACTGTTAACCGCCATAATTCTCCTATACTCCTCGTGCGCGTGGGCGCAACGCGACTCCGTCACGCTTGCAAATGCTGCATGGCAGGTGGACTCGCTGAATGGCATGGTATTGAAAACGGTTCGATTCTCTCACCACGAGTACTTCAATAGCAACCAGTTCATAGCTATCTTGGAGATTCCGGCGCAGTCAGACAAACGGTTGGCATTTGCATACGAGCCAGAACGCACCCCCACGTCGATCATGACCCAACGCCACGACGCTGTGGCGGCTATCAACGGTTCTTTTTTCGACATGAACAAGCACCACCCTGTATGCTATCTTCGCATTGATGGCGAGGAGCTGGGCGAGAACACGCCGGGCACGGACCCCATCAACCGAAAATATTATCAGTACGGTGCGCTGGTTTTGCGCGAGGGCACGCCACATATCCTGCGCACAGACAGTGCGCGCACGTGGGAACGTTCGCTGCCCGACAGCAATGTGATGACCGCCGGCCCATTGCTGATCCTCCAAGGCGAGACACAACTCTTCCGCCACGACCGCACGTTTGTCACCAAACGGCACCCGCGCACAGCGGTCGGCATTCGCCCCGACGGCACCACCCTGCTCTTCGTGGTGGACGGGCGCACCAAAGAGTCCGAAGGCATGTCACTGGACGAACTAACGAATACTTTGAGATGGCTAGGCTGCCAAGATGCGCTCAATATGGACGGCGGAGGATCCACCACCCTGTATATCAAAGGAAAACCTTATGATGGCATCGTCAACTATCCCATCGACAACGGCCGCTTCGATCACAAAGGCGAACGCAGCGTCTCCAACGCAATACTAGTTTTTTAACTATAAATCCTAAGTCTCACCCCATCAAACCTTGTATTATATCTCCTGCAGGGGTATTTGGTGGGACCGCTGAGATAATTCCCATCTAGGATATTGTATGTAGAGCCACACAGCGAATCTATCAAGCGCAGACCGTCGGGGGCTACATATAGCCACGATTCTTTTTCCTCATAGTCGTATGGACAGGCGCGGTCAAAGGCATTGAAATTCCATTCATCAATCCGATAGACAATAATGCCGTTCACGCCGCCAGTCAGATATTCATAACCGCCGTATGTGTTCAGTCTATAGTACTGGACATCGTTGGGATAGATCACAAAATCGATCTTCACGTAAGGCACCGGGTTGTTATAGATGTCACAACAAACCAGCAACGGCAAAACGCATATCAGGAAAACAATAATCTTCTTCATATCGATTAATAAATGCCTGGAAAAATCTTATAGCGTTTCAAATCGGTAAATTCTTTCCCGAAAAATTGGGTATAGCGTTCGTAAACTGCCTTGGAACGTGGGATGATGTTGGCGCAGGTCCAAAGCAGGAACACCAAACCGGATACAGACCACGTGAGAATGGCGAAACCCAACCACTCCAGAATTTCACCCGTGTAGTTGGCTGAGCTTATCTTAGTAAACGGCCAGCCTTGTGGCAGATAATAGTTGTTGTCGGTGATATCGGTACGCAAACCCCGGATAATACGGTCGGCATGCAGATTTATAACCATGCCGAAAATGAAAATAGCAGTGCCTAAAATAAACTGCCACGACCAAAACCACGATATTGGATAGGCATCCGCAGGGCAGAAGAAAAAAAGCCAACCGCCTTGCATGATGGCATTCAGGGTGTTGAACACAAAACCTGTGATAATGATGGAAATGGGCATTTTGCTCTGTCCTTTCATCAAAAGTGGGAAGATGAACGACCGTTGGAAATAGTGGAATTCAAAAAAGAAGAACATCACAAATGTGACGATATTGAACGGTTTCACTCCTTCCAGTGTAGAAATGAAATAGAGCAATAGCATGGTAAAAAACACCGGGGATTCCATGATGAACCATCCCAGGTTGCTGCGCACCGACATGCCCCAGCGGTTGTTGAAGGTCATACCGTATGCCGGAGTCACAAACTGCAAAGTGATGAAAACACCCACTCCGAGTACCGACATCACAATCAGGATATACTCATATATCTGGCTGAAAAGTTCCATAATCTCCTGTTTTTAGGAAAAATCAGTTCCGTTAAAAATCTTTTTACGCTTGAAATAATGCAGAAAAACGACCGACTTGGGATAAGTGTCGGTGTAGGCCAACTTGGGGAGTGTGTTGCGCTTGGCCTTACAGTGTTCATAGTTCTTATAGAAATCGCGCATGGCCTTATAGACCGCGATAAAATCCTTGAAATGTCCTTGCAACAGGAAAAACACCGCTGCCACCTGATCCAGGAAAAACTTCACCACCAATGTCTGCTTGATGCGTTCATCAGGCAGGTTCTTGAGAAGCAAAAACAGGTTGTTGCGGAAGTTGAGGTAAGTTTTGTAGGAGTTATTCTTGGGCAATGTGCCGCCTCCGATATGATACACGACCGAATTGGGGTTGAATTTGATTTTGTAGCCCGTATTTTTGATACGCCAGCAGAAATCAATCTCTTCCATGTGCGCGAAAAAGTCGGGGTCGAGGCCGCCCATGGTGCGATAGACATCGCTGCGTACGAACATGGCTGCGCCGGAGGCCCAGAAGATGTCCGCTTCGGTGTCGTACTGCCCGTGGTCTTTCTCTAAATTGCCAAACACGCGCCCGCGACAAAACGGGTAGCCATATTTGTCGATGTAGCCACCCGCGGCCCCTGCGTACTCGAACTCGTCGCGATGATGGTACGACAGCAACTTGGGCTGTACGGCCGCAATGGTTTCGTTGGCGTCCATCATTTCTATAATGGGTTCTATCCAGTGCTCCGTAACCTCAATGTCGGAGTTCAGCAGGCAGAAATACTGCGCATCCACCTTCTCCAACGCCATGTTGTAGCCGCGGGCAAAGCCCTCATTACGCTCGTGCTCGAGCACTCTGATGTTGGGATAGGTCTCTTTGAGAAAAGCCACAGAACCGTCGGTTGAGGCGTTGTCAGCCACTACAATCTCCGCATAATCAGGCAAATACTTAACCAGAGCAGGCAGATATTGCTCCAAGAATTTCTTTCCATTCCAATTCAAAATGACTACGGCCAGTTTTGCCATGTGGTTTGAGTTTTAAAGAGTGCAAAAATATAAAAAATCTGTATCACTGCACTTTCACCTCATCCGTCATAATCCACACCTTCTCTCCTGCGGCAGGATGCCATGCAGGCAATTTCTCCACGGGCAGTGCCTCAATCTTGATGTATTTCACCTTGATGTTCGGGATTTTATGGCGCAGGATGCAGACTCGCGGCTTGTCGTTCTCCTTCAACGTCGGGTCTAAGGGCAGCGCGACCTCTTCGGGCTTGCTGAACTTCCGGCCGTTCTTGGAATAGGCCACCGTCACCTTCTGCGGCAGGAACACCCACCGCGACGGGTGGTGCGCAAAACTCAGGGTGATGTTTATCGAATCGGATTTGAATTCGCCCGTTTCATACCGTATCAACATCGGTTTCCCAAAATAGCCGACCCAGCCTTCGTGGAAGTTAGCGGGGTTACCGATTTTTTGGTCCATAAGTATAGTGTCAGCTGCCTTGTTGTAGGGCTCTGTAGGTGTGCTATTTATTGTATAGGAAGGGGCTTCTCCTATTCTTTTTGCCCAGTTGATGTCACGGCTGAATAACGGTTCCATTTCTTTGGTTTTATTAACAAAGAAATCCTCGAAAAGGGTATTCTCGCCAACTTGTAGAAGAAGTTGCATTTTAGTAACGAGTCCAATCTTTATTAAATCACGGTTAGCAATTCCTGGTCCGCAGGTGGCCGTACCTAAACCGGACTGAACCTTATCAATGTTTAAAGTATAGTATCCTTTGCGTTGCAGTTCGTTGATGTGTTTCGATTGTTCAATATTCTCATCATCGTAAGGGTATATGCTGAATTGACAAAGGTCGTCCCCTTCCCACCTCCAATCCCAAAGACGGGCAGAAAGCATTCGCTGGTGCTCTTTGTTAAAGAGCGACACGTAGCGTGTCTCCATCCTATTACCTGCCGCCTGCGGACGAACGTAATGGTGAAACAGGTCATCCGTGGGAGCTTCATAATGTCCAACAAATCCACACGCTTTGCGATCAGGGTAAGTCTCTTGCGCGCAACCCACCCATTCGGTTGTCACTAATTCGTCTGACACTTTCATCTGAACACCCGCTTTGGGCAACGAGGGAACCCAGTCGCTCTTGATAATCTCATAATTGACCCGAATATCGCCGCTGGGCTTCACTTCGTAGTCCTCATAGACGCTGAAAACAATTTCTCCGTTTTCGTTTTCAGCATTCCGGTAAACCGTAACGAAAAAATCGCCGTTCCAGTTGTTACGCACATCCATATTGTTCAACGTCCACGTGAGGTTGTCGAGACCGATTCTGCGCCAGAGCAGCGCACCGTGACTATCAACCTCATCGTTGTCGGTGGGCGGGCGCCAGAAATTGAGCCGCGGTCCTTCAATTACCACGGGTTTGCCATCTTTCTTGATGGTGGTGATATGCCCTTCCTTGCCGTCAAACACAATTTCTATCTTTCCAGCGTTGACAATCAGCATGTTCCCTTCCCAACGGTAGGTTACGCTGTCAGTAAAAAAGCCGAAATTAGCACCTTGCGGCTTGAATGTCGGCACGGGCAGCTTGAACTGCTCGTAGGCGACCACATAATTTTTATAGGAGGAATCTTTTTTCACGCAATCTTTTTGCCATGAAGGAGTAAAACAGGACGGGTGTCCCAAATAGAAATCCAGCACAATATCACGACCTATAGCTACCGTGTCAAGATTCTGCACTGCATCCATAATCTCCTGGGGCATGGTAAAACAGCCAGTGTCGTGCGGGGCAAGGTGCATCGGCACCATCGGAATATAGCCAGAAAGTGTATCTCCGGGATGTGGGGGCAGCAGGAATTTTTCGGGACACACCGCAGGCTCGTGCGCCACGTCCGTGCGCAAGCGGAACAACAACGTGTATTCGTTCAAGTTACTGAAATCAAAGCGGTTGATGATGCGGAACCTCAAACTTGACGGGTCTATCATCTCGATTTTGATGGGCTGATACACCTTCCGCACTTCGGCCAGCTGCGGGTGCGGTTTGCGGTCGGGATCTATCAGACCGTTGATGCAGAAGTTGCCGTCGGAGGGCATGTTCTCCCCGAAATCGCCGCCGTATGCATAGAACTCACGGCCTTGCGCATCTTGAGTCAGCAAGCCCTGATCCACCCAATCCCAAATGCAACCGCCCTGCAATTGCGGGTACTTGTAGATGGTGTCCCAGTAATTTTGGAGGCCGCCGCAGCTGTTGCCCATCGCATGTGCATACTCACACATAACAAACGGTCTTTCCTGCTGTTTTTGTGCGTATTTAGAGAGGTAATCAACAGAAGGGTACATGATGGTCACAATGTCGGTGTTGCGGTCGTAGAGGGCGCGCTCGTACTGGATGGGGCGGGTGCTGTCCTTGGCCTTCAGCCAGTCGTAGGCGGCCTCGTAGCACACGCCGTTGCCCGATTCGTTGCCCAACGACCACGAGATGACGCACGGGTGGTTCTTGTCGCGCTCGTACATGTTGCGGGTGCGAGCCACCGTAGCCTTCTTGAAATCAGTGCGTTTCGCCAGCGATTGCTCCCCATAGCCCTGCGCGTGCGACTCAGCATTGGCCTCATCGATGACATACAAACCATATTTGTCACACAAGTTGTAAAACTCCGGCGAGTTCGGATAGTGGCTCGTACGCACGGTATTGATGTTATTTGCTTTCATCAGCAGGATATCCTGCTCCATGCGCTCCATCGAAACCACATGCCCCATTTTCGGATCGTGCTCGTGGCGGTTCACCCCGCGGATGGTCACCGGCACACCGTTTACCTGCAATTGCCCGTTTTCGATGCGCACATTACGGAACCCGACATAAGCACAGACATTGTCTATGTGTTTATTATTACTGTCGGAAAGAAAAATCAGCATCTTTTCCAGATGAGGATTTTCAGCAGTCCAAGGCGTGACCTTGGGCAATTCGGCCTTCAAGCGAATGTAGTGTTTTCCCACCGTATTTTTAAAAATGGTATCGGTATAATTATGAAAAATCACCTCCTCCGCCTTCTTGTCCCTATTGGGAAAATTGAGTGAGATATGGAACCGTTGGTCTTTGGGGCAAGAATCCAAATTCTCTATGATCATTTCCATATCCAGAATCCCCGTCATTTTCTGGAGATCCAAATCGGCCACCACTTTGTAATCGTAAATGTGTGTTCTGGGTTGGGCATACAATGTGATGCTGCGCTCAATGCCGCTCAGTCGCCAGAAATCCTGACATTCGAAATAGGAGCCGTCGCTCCATTTGAAAACCTGCAGGGCGATAAGGTTGCGCTCCCCGAATTTCACAAACTGGGTGATATCGAACTCGGAGTTGGTCTTGGCATCCTCGCTGTAGCCCACAAACTGCCCGTTCACCCAGAGGTAAAAACAGGACTTCGCGCCGCCAATATTGATAATCACCTGCTTGTCTTTCCACTTCTTGTCAATTTTCACCCATTTGCGGTAACTGCCCACGGCATTGCCTTTCACGGGCACTTTCGGGAGTTGACTGTTGTCGAAATCGTTGGTGGTGTTCACATACACGGGCACGCCGTATCCGTTCAGTTCCCAGTTGCCCGGCACGGGAATGGTGCCCCACTTGCTGTCGTCATATTCCGTGTTGAAAAAATCAATTGGCCGTTCGTCGGCATTTGGCACGTAGTGGAATTTCCAGATGCCGTTGAGTGACACTGCTCCATTATCAAGATACGGGCTTTCATTCTGCGGAAAATGCGCCCGCGGGTACATCTTGTTCACCTCATACACTTTGGGATCCTGCCACTCGGTGAAAGTTTGGGCCTTGCTCCAACCGGCGGTCGCCACTATCAGGGCGAATGCGATGAGAATGATGCGGAGGATAAGTGATTCTTTAATATTGGAGTGACACATTTCATGATGTCATTTTGGTTAAGCGCACAAATATACATTTTTTAAAGCAATCTTGTGAAATACAATTCGGTCCGCAATAAATAGAACCTACATGAGTTTGCATGGTTTCATTTCTCTCCGCGCCTGCCTTTCGCGGCGAGCTGGTCTGTGCCTTGGTGCACGCGACTCTTGCGCCGCGAGGATCTCATAGCACATTGCCACTCCCCCACACCGCGCGCCTTTCAGGCGCTTGGTGCGGGGTTATTGAGATGGCATCCCTGCCGGGATGCGTCCCACCTCGCTCCGCAACTCACTATTTCGCGCTTTGCACGGAGTATTCAACGGCAACCGTTTTTTTTGCAAATAGCAACAATTATTGACATCCTCATCGGTCTCGAAGAGACCTTCATTCTATTAACCCCATACAAGCAACGAAGTTGCGCAGTGTGGGGGATGGAGGCTGTGTGCGTCTGGTCGCGGCACAGGTGGCACTTGCGCTGAAACGCCACTCGAAACTGCCGCGAAAGTCAAGCACTATCAACATATACAGGAAAAGTGGTGATGCTATCCACCAACAAAGCCAAATTCGGTGAGACGGTGAGTGTGTATTACAGGACAGAACAATATTCGGAGGATTATTACCTCATTGTATGCAGTAAAGATTCCCATAGAGTAATGGTTCCTGTTCGCAGCAACACGTTCATCATGCCGCCCTACGACGTGACCATAGAGATTTTCAAGCGCTGATTTAGGCCACCTCTCTCATTTAAAGAAAGAAAATGTCTTCTGTGTCTTGTCTTTTTGAATAACCAAGATGTATTTCCCAGGAGGCATTTTTTTGTCATTCAATGAAATAGCATTTCCATTTAGGATTCCTTCTGCCATTTTCTGCCCCTTGAGATTGAATATCTCGTAGTTTGCCCCCAGAAATTCCGGTGGGTACTCTATATTGAGCTTATCGATTGCAGGATTGGGATAAATCCGGAAATTCTCTTTGGACAGATTCGGCACGACATCCGGATTGTCGGAGATGCCAAACTGGCTCAAATAGGGAAGAAGATATTCGCGCAGGTCCAACCGCTGGAGTGCCGGAGGAATGTCTATGACATAATCCATTACAGAGAGCGAAGTTTGCTCGTTGGTGATAAAGTAATCCAAAGCATTGCGCGTGGCTATGGCCTCAATCTGAGCCCTTGTTGAAAAATCGAAATCCAGTCGCCGTTTATTGCCAGAAAAGAATCTATCTTCCTGAAAATCATACAGCAATATAATGTATGGATGGAGCGACGACAACAGATTCACCGGGTCATAATCATAACCACAAAGAACAATCAACTGATATTCGGGCATATACGAGGCACCCGTGATTAGTCCGTGCACATCATAGGTTTCGAGCCGGCGTGCGACATGAGTACCAGGTATTTTGGGAAGACTGTAAAGGGTGGTTTGGGTGGAAACCCATTCTTTGGTAAAAATATAGATGCTGTCGTCGGTAACGATGAACGCCTCGCAATCGAAGTCGGTAGCCCGGGGATTATAGGTGAAATCGGTTTGATCTTCGTAAGAAAACCATATCGTGTCTATTTCAACCATCTGATTCAAAATGGATTCCTTGCTGATTCTCAAGATTTTGAGATCCTGCCGACTGCCGTTGTTGTTGCCCACATCACCGAAATATAAATAGAGGCTGTCTTGGGTAATCTCTTCAATATCATCATTGTGGAGGCCATTGATACAAAGTGTCTCCACAATTTCTGCATTAGTAGTATCGATTTTGTAGAAACAATTGTCGTTGTGGTCATTAAAGGTCCAAAAGCCATTGTCCCAAAAGAGCAGAGAGGATGAACCTCCCAGCAGTGAATCCAGCGCACCTACCCCATCCGCTACAATGACAGTTGTGGCGTACACACACCCGCCATTGTTCACCGTCGCGCCAGGATCGTAATTGACCGCCAGCGAGTCGGTGCACCCGCACACCTGCGCGTTGCACATCTGGACAGTTGCTACAAGCAGAGCGAGAACGAGAAGATATTGGCAATATTTTTTCATACGGCAAAAATATCATCCTTTTTTCACCTCCCGCACCAACAACACGCCATTCTGAACGCAGAATTTCACCTCGTACCCATCAAACGGGAAGCCATAGACACGGGCTTCGTCGTGATGATAGGCGGGGCGCGGGTCCTGGGCAAGCACTTGCCGCAATTTTTCTAGGGTTGCCTTTGGCAATTTTTTGGCTATCGCCTCCGGTATCTCCACTTCCACCTGATAATCCTCGTGCTCTTGCGTGAAGCCCTTCGAGGCCTCCGGATGGCAATCCGTTGTGAGCAGATAGGGCTTGATGTCATAGATCGGGGTGCCGTCCATGAGGTCGGCGCCACCCACTAGGATCGTGGGGTTCTTCGGCGAAAGGTCCACCTCGAGCAACTCCACACAGGAGAGCCCGATGGGATTGGGACGGAACGGCGAGCGCGTGGCAAACACCCCCATCCGCTTGTTGCCACCCAACCGCGGCGGGCGCACCGTGGGCGACCACTGCTCCTGACTCACCTCCGAGAAGCCCCAAATTAGCCACAAATGCGAGAACTCCTCGATGCCGCGCAACGCCTCCGCATTGCGATACTCCGGCTCAAACACGATGCGCGTGCGCAACGATGGCACCAATCCACTCTGTCGCGGAATGCCGAACTTGGATGGAAACTCGCTGTGTGCGCGTGCGATGATGTTGAGAGCCATGGGGTTAAGGGGTAAAGGAGGTGAATAATTCCCCTTCTATTTTAGAAGGGGTGGCCGAAGGCCAGGGTAGTAATATGAAGTGGGTGAATGAGGTACAAGAGGTGAAAGAGATTGTGAGGATGCAAAAATGCGAAAAAATCAAATTATATCCACTTACAAGCGTTTTGGCTAAATTTCTTCCATTTTTCATTTAACAATCATCTCTTAAAAAAGAATTTTATCATTAAAAATCAATTATTTACACTTTTAATTTTAAGATTCTTCTGTTAAAAAACATAGCTTTTTTGTATGGTAAAAAAACGTATCTTTGCGCTCTATTAACTCAAAAAAACATTAACCTATGGAAAAAGAAACATTACAAGGCAGCGTCAACGCCGAAAAGTTGAAAGTGCTGAATTCGACGCTGGAAAAATTGGAAAAACAGTTTGGCAAGGGCTCCATCATGCGCATGGGCGACACCAAAGTGGAAGATATGGACGTAATCTCTACTGGCTCCATCGGACTGGATGCCGCACTGGGTGTGGGCGGTTTGCCAAAAGGCCGTATCATTGAAATTTACGGACCGGAATCTTCCGGTAAGACCACTCTGGCCATACATGCCATCGCGGAAGCACAACGCAACGGCGGCATCGCCGCTTTCATCGACGCCGAGCACGCCTTCGACCGCTTCTATGCTGAAAAACTGGGCGTGAACACCTCCGACTTGCTGATTTCGCAACCCGACAACGGCGAGCAGGCGCTGGAAATTGCCGACAACCTCATCCGCTCGGGCGCCATCGACATCATCGTCATCGACTCCGTGGCCGCATTGACCCCGAAGAGCGAGATTGAGGGCGACATGGGCGACTCCAAGGTAGGCCTTCAGGCACGTCTTATGTCGCAGGCATTGCGCAAGCTGACGGCCACCATCAACAAGACCGGCTGCTGCTGCATTTTCATCAACCAGCTACGCGAGAAGATCGGCATCATGTTCGGCAACCCGGAGACCACCACCGGCGGTAATGCACTCAAATTCTACGCCTCCGTGCGTCTCGATATCCGTCGCCAAGCCCAAATCAAAGATGGTGACACCTCCATCGGCAACCACGTGAAGGTGAAAATCGTCAAAAACAAAGTGGCGCCTCCGTTCCGCACGGCCGAGTTCGACATCATGTTTGGCGAGGGCATCTCCAAACGCGGTGAAATCATCGACCTGGGCGTGGAATACGGCATCATCAAGAAAGCAGGCTCCTGGTTCTCCTACGGTGATACCAAGCTGGCGCAAGGTCGCGAGGGCGTGAAACAGCTGCTTGCCGACAACCCCGAGCTCTGCGATGAGCTGGAAGCCAAAATCCGCGAGGCTATCAAAAACAACTAATTCTAAACCGTTCTATGAAAAATCGCATAGTCCTTCTGTTAATATGTGTACTTGTCACCCTCTGCTGCTGCCAAAACAATAAGAAATATGCAGACTTGCCGAAGGAGCTGGCTACCCTTTGCAAAGAGATAGACAAGCATCCCAAAAACTCGGAGCTGTACTACCAGCGTGCCGACTACTACTATCATCACAAGGAGGTGGAAAAAGGCATTGCCGACATGCAGACGGCCATCCAGTTGCAACCCGACAGCAGCAAATACTACATCATGCTGTCCGACCTCTATTTTGCGCAAGTGGAGACCGACTTGGCAGAGGAAATGCTGGAAAAAGCCATCCAAAAAGACCCCAAGAACAACGAGGCGCGGCTCAAATTGGCGGAACTCTATTTCCACCAAAGCATGCTGACCCAGTGCAACGAAACGCTGGACGAAGCCATCAAGCTGCAGAAATACAACCCCAAAGCGTATCTGATTAAAGCATTCATGTACAAGGACATGCAGGATACAACCGCCTATTTGCGCATGCTGCAACTGGTTATAGACCAAGATCCCAAGGAGGTGAAAGCATATCTGGAGCTGGGCTATTTCTATCAGAAAACCCTCAATCCTATCGCTGCTTCCTACTACCAGAATGCGCTGAATGTGGATCCCAACAATGTAGAAATCCATTATAATCTCGGCAAATTGTATCAAGATCTGGAACAGTATCAGGAGGCGGAGCAAGAGTACAAGACGGCCATCCAGCTGGAGCCACAGCACGTACCTTCTCTGAACAATCTGGGTTACATGTATTTGGATGAGCCTTTCAAAAAATATGAGGACGCCGTCAACTTGTTCACTCGAGCCATACAAGCGAAGCCGGATTTCGTATATTCCGTTTGCAACCGCGGCGTGGCGTATGAGTACTTGGGACAGTATGACAAAGCTCGCAAGGACTACGAAAAGGCTCTGAAATTGCGCACCAACTTCGAGCCGGCCATCAAGGGCCTGAACCGTTTGGACAAACTGCAAAGCAACTAACAATGAACGAAAACTTAGATCCGTCCGCCAACCGGCTATCGTCAGCCGACAAGGAGTTCGAAAGAGCCATCCGGCCCGCCGTCTTTCAGGATTTTCAGGGCCAGAAGCAGGTGATTGAGAACATCATGGTATTCGTGCACGCGGCCAAGGCCCGTGGCGAGGCGCTGGACCATGTGCTGTTGCACGGCCCTCCAGGCTTGGGAAAAACCACCTTGTCGCACATCATCGGCAACGAGATGGGCGTGAACGTGCGCTGCACCTCCGGCCCGGTCATCGACAAGCCCGGCGATTTGGCCGGACTGCTCACCAATCTGGAACCACACGATGTGCTCTTCATCGATGAGATTCACCGCCTGTCGCCCGTGGTGGAAGAGTACCTCTACTCTGCCATGGAGGATTACAAGATTGACATCATGATTGACAGCGGCCCCAGCGCGCGCAGCGTGCAGATTTCGCTGAATCCCTTTACGCTGGTGGGCGCCACCACGCGGTCGGGCTTGCTCACCGCCCCCCTGCGCTCGCGCTTCGGCATCAACTTGCGCCTGCAGTATTACGATGCGGAGACGCTATGCCACATCATACAACGCTCTGCAGCCATTCTGGACATTCCCATTCACGACGAGGCTGCCCTGGAGATTGCCGGAAGAAGTCGCGGCACACCCCGTATCGCAAACCTGCTCTTGCGGCGCGTGCGTGACTTCGCGCAAATCAAAGGCGACGGCACCATTACCCTGCCCATCACGCAAGTGGCTCTGGCCGCCCTCAATGTGGACAAGCACGGCCTGGACGAAATGGACAACCGCATCCTGAGCACCATCATCGACAAATTCAAAGGCGGTCCGGTAGGTTTGAGCACCGTAGCCACGGCCGTCAGCGAAGACGCGGGCACAATAGAAGAGGTATATGAGCCGTTTCTTATCCAAGAGGGCTACCTCATGCGCACACCGCGCGGACGCGAGGCGACTGCATTGGCGTATGAGCACCTCGGCAAAAACCGTTTTTCAACACCACAACCAGAACTTTTCTAAAATCTATCGTATTATGAAAAAAATTCTTGTTTTCTTCGCAATCAGCATCTTGGGAATCTCTTTATCCCTTGCGCAAGTAAACAATTCCGTCAGCCAAAGACCCAAACCTAAAGATAATCCCAAGGCCATCAAGGATGACGGAGTTGGACACAAAATCAACTTCGCTCTTGTCTTCGCCCCAACAATTGACTGGATGTTCCCAGCATCAACTGGCATGGAACGGAATGGAACCACCATTGGCATGCGGTACGGAGTCGGCATCAATGTCAATCTAACTAAGAGAAAGAATTTCTATGCTTCTTCCGGTATTTTCATAGAACAACTCGGAGGAAAACTGAAATTTATCGATAACATCCTGATTCCCATTTCTGTGGAGAACCTCCCCCTTACCACCACAGAAATTCAGCGAACCTACCAGGCAAACTACCTCACCATCCCATTGGGCGTTACATTGAAAACCAACTCCATCCACAATTTTTTCATAGTGGGCAATGTCGGTTTGTACAACAGTTTTCGCTTGAGTTCCTTTAATACAGACACTTACGCATTCAATAACTGGCAGACCGGAGAACCGGAATACTGGAGCCGCCAACGGGTGAAATCTGATGAGGTGGCACTGTTAAAGGAGAGTGTTTTCGGTGGTTTAGGTTTTGAATATTCCGTCACCCGAAACATGCGTGCCGGACTGACACTCAACTATGTACATTCCTTAACCAACTATTTCAAAGGCAAGGGCAAAGCACAGAACAATTTCACCCACGAGGACCAGAAAGCCAAGCTGGGCTACCTGGAGATTGCCTTGAACATCAATTTCTTCTAACATGAAATTCATCTGTATCGGTCGGAACTACGCCAAGCATATCCAGGAGTTGCAGCATGAGACTCCCAAAGAGCCCGTGTTTTTCCTGAAGCCTGACAGTGCCATCACCCGATGCAATCGTCCCTTCTTTCTGCCCGATTTTTCAGAACGGGTGGATTATGAAACGGAGATAATCGTAAAAATCAACCGATTGGGCAAGTGTATCGCGGAGAAATTCGCACACTTGTACTACGAAGAGATTGGTTTGGGCGTGGACTTCACCGCCCGCGACGTGCAGAAATACTGCATTGATCATGGTGACCCGTGGGAGAAAGCCAAGGCCTTTGACGGCTCCGCGGTAGTGGGCAAGTTTGTACCCAAAAGCACGTTGCCGGATGTCCAAAAACTCAACTTCCATTTGCTGCTTAATGGCAAGAAAGTGCAGGAGGGAAACAGCAAAGACATGCTTTTCACCATTGACCAAATTATCGCACACGTCTCCAAGTTTATCACACTTCGCACCGGCGACATCATCTTCACGGGTACGCCTGTGGGTGTGGGACCCGTGCACATCAACGACCATCTCCAAGGATTTCTGGAGAATGAAAAAATGTTCGATTTTAACGTAAAATAATCATTAGCAACGCTCAATATGCAATTGAAAATCAGACTCATTATCATGAATTTCCTCCAGTTTGCCATCTGGGGGGCCTATTTGACCTGTATGGGAACTTTTCTATTCTCACACGGCTTAGGCAGAAACATAGGCATTTTCTATTCTATCCAAGGCATTGTCTCCATTTTCATGCCTGCCCTCATCGGCATTGTAGCTGACAAATGGATTCCTGCGCAACGCATGTTGGGTATCAGCCACGGCATTGCTGGTGCTGCCATGATTGCCGCCGGATTATACGGCCTCAATGCAGGCGACGCAGTCCAATTCGGCCCACTGTTCTCGCTATACACCATTGGCGTTGCTTTCTATATGCCCACGTTGGCTCTCTCCAACTCCGTGGCCTACAATGCTTTGGAAAAAGCCGGTATGGACACCGTGAAGACTTTCCCTCCCATCCGCGTGTTCGGCACGATAGGTTTCATCGTCACCATGTGGATTGTGGACCTGTTGGGATTCCAAGCCACCGCAGCACAGTTTGTGGTCAGCGGCAGCATTGGGTTAGTGCTGGCCGTGTACGCATTCACGCTTCCGCACTGCCCCACCAGCCAGTCTTCCGAGAAGAAATCATTGGTGGAGGCTCTCGGTCTGAAGGCCTTCACGCTCTTCAAAGACCCCAGAATGGCTGTGTTCTTCATCTTTTCCATGCTGCTTGGTGTCTCCCTGCAAATCACCAATGGCTTCGCCAATCCGTTCCTGTCCAGCTTCCAACATATTCCTGAATACGCTGACACATTCGGTGTGAAACATGCCAACATCCTCATCTCGCTCTCCCAAATTTCCGAGACACTCTGCATCCTGCTGATTCCATTCTTCATGAAACGCTTTGGAATCAAGAAGGTGATGCTGATTGCCATGTTTGCATGGGTGCTTCGTTTCGGCTTCTTCGGATTGGGTAATCCTGGCCCAGGAGTATGGCTGTTCGTCCTCTCCTGCATCGTTTATGGCGTGGCTTTCGACTTCTTCAACATCAGCGGTTCGCTGTTTGTGGACAAGGAGACCAGCTCCGACATTCGTTCTTCGGCTCAAGGTTTATTCATGCTGATGACCAATGGCATTGGCGCAACCATCGGCACACTGGGTGCTCAGTTAGTCGTGAACAAGTTTGTCTTCTCCAATTTCCATAACGTTTCCGAAACTGCACGCGCGGCTATGACAGACGCCGCAAAAGAGGCATTGGCCATGGATGTCTGGCACGGTTGGCAAACCTCCTGGTTTATTTTTGCCGCATACGCCTGCATTGTCGCCGTCGTGTTCATCTTCGCTTTCAAATACAATAAAGAGGATGAATTAAAGAGCCTTAACAATTAAAGACAAACTGGTTTTCAAACATTACAGATACAAAAAAAGAGGATGACCAATGGCCATCCTCTTTTGCTTTTCGGCAGTTAGATTATGCATCCAACTTACAGACCAAGTTGCGATCGCCGTAGGCATCATCAATCTTGCCAACCGTAGGCCAGTACTTTTCGGTATGGGCCAGCGGGAAGGCAGCTTGCTGACGGCTATACGGACGCGTCCACTCATCGGCGCAAACCACTTGCATGGTGTGCGGCGCATTCTTGATGAGGTTGTTGTCGCGCTCGTACTTGCCCTCTTCAATGTCGCGGATTTCCTGACGGATGGCAATCATGGCATCGCAGAAACGGTCGAGTTCGCTCAGCGGTTCGCTCTCGGTGGGTTCTACCATCAAGGTGCCGTGCACCGGGAAGGCCACCGTAGGAGCGTGGAAGCCGTAGTCCATGAGACGTTTGGCGATGTCGCCCACCTGCACGCCTGCATGGCGGTCGAACTCGTTGCAGTCGAGAATCATCTCATGTGCACACATGCCGTTCGTGCCCGTGTAGAGGATCTTGTAATCCTTCTCCAATCTGGCACGCATATAGTTGGCGTTCAGAATGGCGTTCTTGGTGACTTCTGTCAAACCCTCGCCACCCAGCATCTTCAGATAGCCGTAAGTGATGGGCAACAAGTACGCGCTGCCGAACGGAGCCGTAGCCACCTGGCTGCCTTGCTTGCCGCCGGTAGTTACCATCTCGTGCTTGGGCAGAAAATCAACCAGCTTCTCGCAAACGGCAATCGGTCCCACGCCAGGACCGCCGCCGCCGTGAGGCATGGCGAATGTCTTGTGCAAGTTGAGGTGACACACATCTGCACCCATGGTGCCCGGAGAGGTCAAGCCGACCTGTGCGTTCATATTGGCGCCGTCCATATAAACCAAACCGCCGTTCTCGTGGATGATCTTGATGATTTCAAGAATGCCCTCTTCAAACACGCCGTGCGTAGAAGGATAGGTAATCATCAAACAGGAGAGGTTGTCCTTGTACTGCTCGGCTTTTGCGCGGAGATCTTCGATGTCCACTTCACCATGCTCCGTAGCTTTCACCACCACAATCTTGTTGCCGGCCTTGGCAGAAGACGCAGGGTTGGTGCCGTGTGCGGAGGAAGGAATCAAGCAGATGTTGCGGTGACCCTCGCCGCGGCTGAGGTGGTAGTTGCGGATAACCGTCATGCCGGCATACTCGCCCGCAGCACCGGAGTTGGGCTGCAAGGAAACAGCTGCAAAGCCCGTGATCTTGCAAAGCCACTCGCTCACCTCTTTGATCATCTCCATATAGCCCTCAGCTTGGTCAGCGGGTGCGTAAGGATGCACATTGCAGGTCTCGGCCCAGCTGAGCGGCAACATTTCGGCAGCGGCGTTCAGCTTCATGGTGCAGGAGCCCAGCGGAATCATGGCGCGGTTGAGTGACAAATCTTTCACTTCCAGCAACTTCATGTAGCGCATCATCTCGGTTTCGGAATGATACTGGTTGAAAATCTTCTGCTGCATGAAGGAAGATTTACGCGTCAGTTCTGCAGGAATGTGCAGATCTGGAACACCGCAGGAGCCGTCGCACACATACGGGGTGAAAGTCTTGCCCGCAGCGATAGCCAATATCTCCAGAATCTCATTCACTTCCTTGAGTTGAACAGTCTCATCCAGGGAGATAGTGAAGCAACGTTCGCAGTGGTAGTAAAGGTTGATTTTATGCTCCAGAGCCACCTTCTTCACATCCTCGCAGGTCTTTCCTTCTGGAGTTTCGAGGCAAACGGTGTCGAAGAAATATTGGTTGTATTGTTTGTAACCGTATTTTTCAGCTTCCTTGGCCAGAACGCCAGCCAGCACGTTGATCTTCACGGCCTTGTTGCGCAGTCCTTCGGCGCCGTGCCACATGCCGTAGAAGCCGGCCATAATGGCGGTAAGGGCGCTGGCAGTACAGATGTTGGAGGTTGCGCGCTCGCGTTTGATGTGTTGCTCACGGGTTTGGAGGGCCATACGCACGGCACGATTGCCTTGCGCGTCAACGGTGACACCGATGATACGGCCCGGCATCTGGCGCAGGAATTCTTCGCGACAAGCGTAGAAACCGGCGGCGGGGCTACCGTAGCCCATCGGGATGCCGAAACGCTGGGTGGAACCCATCACGCAGTCGGCGCCCCACTCGCCCGGAGGCGTGAGCAGGGTGAGTGCCAGCAGGTCAGTGGCCACGCCCACGAAGATATTCTTGGCGTGTGCTTTCTCCACCCACTCGCGGTAATCGAACACACCGCCCCAGTAGGTCGGGTATTGAATCATAGCGCCGAAGAAGGTTTCGTCGAGCTCCACTTGGTCGGGTTTGCCGACAACGATCTCGATGCCTTGCGGCGCAGCGTTGGTCTTCATCACGCCGATGGAGTGCGGGAACACGCCTTCTGCGACGAAGTATTTCACCACGTTGTTCTTCTGTTGCTCGCGTGTGCGGCTGCGGAAGAACATCAGCATCATCTCGCCGGCGGCGGTGGCGTCGTCCAGCATGGAAGCGTTGGACAGCGGCATGCCCGTGAGGTCGCTGATCATCGTCTGGTAATTCAGCAGGGCCTCGATACGGCCTTGGGAAATCTCCGCCTGATACGGGGTGTAAGAGGTGTACCAGCCCGGATTCTCGAAAATGTTGCGCAAAATCACGGCGGGGGTATAGGTGTTGTAGTGGCCCATGCCGATGTAAGACTTGTAAATCTTGTTCTTAGCCATCAAGGCGTGGATGTGGTTGAGGTATTCCCCTTCGGTCATGCCGGCCGGCAAGTCCAGCGGCTTGGGAAGGCGGATGGCGTTGGGCACGGTTTTCTCGATGAGTTCGTCCATGGATTTCACACCGATGACGGCCAGCATCTTCTGCTGCTCGGCCTCGCTCGGTCCGTTGTGCCTGCTAACAAAGTTGTCTTTAATTATCATATTGATTATAAATTAGTTGTGAATAAAAATAATCTTTTACAAAGAGGTGGCAAACTTACGAAAAAAAATGAAATGCAGAACTATTTACAATGCAGTAGCAAAACGAATAATTTTATAACTTTGCAAAATCTTTTCGAACCGCAATCCTCATGCCCGCATTCCCGCCCATCATAGAATCCTTCGACCGCGCACTGCTGCTGCTCATCAACGGGGCGCACACGCCGGTGCTGGACTCGATCATGTGGTCGCTCACCAATGCGGTGACCTGGATTGGGCTGTTTATAGCCGGGACATTCTTATCGGTCATGTTTTACCGGAAGAAATTCTGGATGATTCTGTTAACCATGGCGCTCTCCATCGGGCTCACGGACCAGTTTTCCTCCCACATCATCAAGCCTGTGGTAAAACGGCCCCGTCCGACACACAATGTGGAAATCCAGGACCAAATCCACTGCCACCAATACGCCGACGGTTCCGAATACCGGGGCGGCAATTACGGGTTTGTCTCCTCGCACGCCGCCAACAGCACCACCGCTTCCATTCTCATGTTTTTCTTTTTATCTCCCTTTTTAAAGAAAAGAATCATCCTCATTTCCTCTTTACTCCTTTTTGTCCTCACCTTCTGCTACACGCGGCTCTATCTCGGCGTGCACTATCCGTTAGATATCCTCGGCGGCTGGCTGTTAGGCATCTGTCTTTGCATGCCCATAACCTTCTATTTCCGCCAACATCCCGTTAGAAACACCAATTATTTATCTATAAACCTTTAATTTTTTTCATTATGTTCAACAAAAAGATTGAAAAAGCGATCAACGATCAAATCAACGCCGAAATGTGGTCGGCTTACCTCTATCTCTCCATGGCAGCCCAATGCCACGACCTCGGCTACGGCGGCATGGCCAACTGGTTCGAGATCCAGTTCAAAGAAGAACAAGATCACGCTCAGATTTTCTACAACTACATCATCTCCCGCGGAGGTCGCGTGACCCTCAAGCCTATCGACAAAGTGCAAACCAAGTGGAAAGATGCTCTTGCCATGTTTGAAAATACGCTGGAGCACGAGCAAGTGGTCACTTCGCTCATCAACAACCTGTTTGCATTGGCTACCACAGAGAAAGATTACGCCACCCAAAGCATGTTGAAATGGTTCATCGACGAGCAGGTCGAGGAAGAAGAAAACGCCCGCGCCCTCATCGACAGCCTGAAGATGATCAACGGCAATGGCTACGGTCTCTATATGCTAGACAAAGAGCTGGCCGCCCGCACCTATACGCAGGCCTCCCCGTTGACAAGCGGCGAGTAGTCGTTGCAGATGATGAGAATGCCCGCAGACCTACGGCCTGCGATACATCATACATTATCACATAAATCCACCAATACCGGCAGGCCCAAAGGCCTGCCGGTTTCTGTTCCCTGTCCCTGGTTCACTATACCCTACTTTTTTGTATCTTTGCGGCTCATAAAAAATAAAGACAATGAAAAGAATCCTCACCCTCATTCTCGTAGCTGCCATGACCGTTGGCATGTTGACGGCTCAAAACGAAACTATCGACCTGAACGGCGTGTTCCAAGGCAAGTATATGTTCGAGCGCATCAACGGCCTCAGCTGGCAACCCGGCACCGACAATTACACTTATATCGATGATGATGGAAACATCAAGCTGGTGAACGCCAAAAACGGCAAGGAGAGCGTCTTCCGCTCAGGGAAAAACCTTGGCGAAAACGGTTTCCTCAACCTGCGCAGCTTCCAATGGGTGGATGCCAATACCATCTATAGTCCAAGAGCCCATTCCACACTGACCTACGACGGGAAAACTGTTACCGTCAATAAGTTCGAGAATGTCAGCTGGGACGAGGTAATCGACCAATCCATCAAGAACAAGGTTTTTGTCATCAAAAACGATGAGGGCGTGTTTGTCCAAACTGTCCTCAACGACTACCAACCCATCCTGTTGTGTCCCGACACAGGCAAGAACATCGTGTTTGGCGAGTCGGTGCACCGCAGCGAGTGGGGTATCAACGAGGGTCAATATATCTCACCCAAAGGCAATTACATCGCTTTCTATCGTATGGACGAAAGCATGGTGGAGGACTACCCGTTGGTGAACACCACCACACCCATCGCCACCGTGGAGAACATGAAATATCCCATGGCGGGCCGTACATCCCACCAAGTCAAGGTCGGCATCTTCGATGTGGCCAAGTCCGCTCAAGCCGGCATGCCCATGTACCACTACATCAACACCGACCTCAGCGACGGCGAGTTCCTCACCAATGTAACCTTCTCTCCTGACGAGCAATATCTCTACATCACCCACCTCAACCGCGAGCAGAATCACTCCAAACTCATCCGTTACGACCTGAAAACCGGCGACAAGGTGAAAGTGCTCATCGAGGAAATGGATTCCCGTTACGTAGAGCCTTCCGACCGCATGATCTTCCTGAAAAACAACAATTTCCTCTGGATCAGCGAAACCGATGGCTGGCGTCATCTCTACCTGCACGACTTCAACGGCAACCTCATCCGCAAGGTGGTGGATGGCCGTTTCGACATCGTGGATGTGGAAGGCTTGGATGCCAAAGAGGAATATGTCTATTTCACCATGGCTCCCACGGAAAAGCCTATCAACCAATATGTTTGCAAAGCCGCTCTGAAAGATGGCAAGATCACGCGCATTGCCGCCACCGACGGTACACACACGCCCATTTTCAATGAAGCAAAGACCTATTTTGTAGATTATTTCACCAATGTAACCACTCCTCGCGTCATCAGCGTGGTGAACAACCAGGGCAAAACGATGAAGGAACTCAAAAACTGCAAAAATCCATACGCCAGCTGCGCGCTGGGTACCACCAAAATGTTCCCCATCCTCAACAAGGAGGGCGACTCGCTCTGGTGCCGCCTCATCACTCCGCCTAATATGGATCCCACGAAAAAATACCCGTGTCTGATTTATGTGTATGGTGGTCCGCACTCACAGTTGGTCACCAACAGTTTCATGTCAGGCGGCGTGTTCTTGGAATTCATGGCTGAGCAAGGCTATGTGGTGTTCACGTTGGACAACCGCGGCACGCAGAACCGTGGCGCCGACTTTGAAAAGTGCATCCACCGCAACTTGGGTGTCAAGGAAGTAGAAGACCAGATGTGCGGTGTGGAGTATTTGAAAACGCTGCCTTACGTGGATGCTGAGCGCATCGGTCTGGACGGCTGGAGTTACGGCGGTTTCATGACACTGTCGCTGGTCACTGAACATCCGGAGGCCTTCAAGGCGGCCAGCTGCGGCGGTCCGGTGGTCAACTGGGCATGGTACGAGGTAATGTACGGCGAGCGCTACATGGACACCCCACAGGAGAACCCCGACGGCTACGAGAACGCCAACATCATCCCCAGAATCAAGAACGTGAAATGCCCGCTGCTCGTGATGCACGGTTGCCAAGACCACACTGTGGTATGGCAGCACACCCTGGAGCTGATGCGCCAAGCCGTGACCGACGGCATTGAAATCGAATACTTCCCCTATACTGCCCACGACCACAATGTAATGGGCGTCGAGCGCGTACATCTCTGGAACAAACTGCTCCGCTTCCACAACCAGAATCTAAAAGGCGAGTTGTAATGAAGCGGCTCTTCATCGCCACGCGGATCGAGCTGAGCGACGAGCTCAAGACCTGGCGCACCCAGTTTAAGTACGAAATGCGCCACGATGACATCGTGTGGGTGAAAGATGATGTGTGCCACCTCACCTTGCGGTTCATCGGCGCCACCCCAGACAACCGCATTCCCGACATCAAGGATGCGCTGAATGAAACTTGTGCTAACCGTTCGCCCTTTTATCTGGAGCTGAACAAATTGGGTGTATTCGGCAGTCATTATCATCCTGAAGTATTATGGCTGGGTTTTGAGGAGTTTTTCTTCTTCAAACAGGCCTTCCTCCAACTGGAATCGTTGCTGACAGAGAAAGGCTTTGAGCCAGCACAGGGCAATTTTGTGCCTCACATCACTTTGGGAAGAGTGAAATCTGTGGTGGACAAGAAAAAATTCTGGGAACGATTTGAAAAATTCCAGTTGAAGCAAACCCAGATGATTCCCATTACAGAATTTACCTTGTATCAGAGTTTTCTGCACAAGGAAGGCCCGGAATACAAGGCATTGGCCAGATTCACATTGAAATAACATATTGTAGAGACGCGCCATGGCACGTCTCTACCCAATTTTTATAAAAAAACACACCATTATGGATTTATCAAAAATCGCCTCCGCTGTCAAAAACATTGCCAGTAACAAGGACGTCAAAGAAGCCATCACGAAAATCACCAAAGATGAGGACGTGAAGGGTGCCATCAATCAGTTGAAGAAGGACAAGGACCTCAAGGGTGCGGTCCAGACCATCTCCAAAGATAAAGATGTGAAAGAGGCCGTCAGCAAGATTACCAAGGCCGTCAAGGGGCAGAAAAAATAACTTTAGCGCCTAACAATAGAGGTCGTAGTTAGTTCGTCTTGAACTTATAGCTAACCTCCGCCAAGTCAGCGTTGGCCCTGACAATTTTCTGTTTGAGGTTCTGTTTGTGCAGGATCACCTTCTCGCGTACGGCGGGGTCGCCGGCGGCCAAAATCTGCATGGCCAGTATGGCGGCATTCTGTGCTCCATTGATAGCCACGGTAGCCACAGGTATGCCCGGCGGCATCTGCAACATGGCCAATGCAGCGTCCACACCTTCCAACGAGGACTTGATGGGCACACCAATCACAGGCAGCGGGGTCATGGCAGCAATAACACCTGGCAAATGCGCGGCCATGCCGGCAGCGGCAATAATCACCTCCACGCCACGCGTGTGTGCATTCTTGGCATATTCCGCCACCTCATCCGGCGTGCGGTGCGCCGACAACGCCAACATTTCAAAAGGTATCTCATTACTGTCTAAAAACTTGCAGGCCGCCTCCATGACCGGAAGGTCGGAGGTGCTTCCCATGATGATGCTTACTCGTGCTTTCATATTTCTACTCAATTTTTGAAACGCAAAAATAAGAAAAAACTACCAGCCATTATCAATCTCATTTCACAAACTTGAATGAAGCGGCCTGACGGCCCTGTTTTGTCACATTCCCAATATAAAATCCTTTTGGCAAATCTTTTACATTGATTTCAACGATAGGATCATCGTTGACGGCCTGTCGCAGAACGAGTTGGCCGGCAGCGTTGTAAATGTTGATGGACTGGAATTCTCCTTCAAGATTGGTAAAGTGGATTTTATCAGTAGCAGGATTCGGATAAACACTGATTTTCAATGGATTATAATCATTAATACCAACGTGACTGGTGTAAGCCTTGTAAAAGTCGGGAATACCGTAACCGAATTCGGGGTTTGGGTTGTTGAAAAGGTGACTGCTCTCACGGACAATCTGCATGATTTGGGAGGCGGTGTATTCAGGCATAGCCTGCCAGAGACAGGCGCATAGGCCGGCAGCTACTGGGGATGAATAACTTGTGCCGTCACTAGGAAAAATGAAATTGTAGTAAAAGTATATTGTGGTGGATTTTCCCATGCTCGTGATGTCGGGTTTTACACGACCATCGTACGAGTAACCGCGAGAGGAAAAACTAGCAATCACACTATCTATATTACAAGCTCCCACAGCCAAGATATTAAAAGCATCAGCTGGAGTTGAGATGTAATACCAAGAATTGCTCCCGGAATTGCCTGCCGAAACACATGTGACGATGCCTTTCTCACCCAAAAGGTTAGCACTGCGGCTGACAAAGCAATTGTGACCGTTCATGTCCGAATAAGAATGATTCCCTTGGGAAAAATCACCAAATTTAGTGTATCCTAGGGAACTATTAATAACATCGGCTCCAAGGCTGTCTGCGATTTCAAAGGCGTTGGCCAAGAGATCCTCCTCGAAGGGTTGTTCGGTTTCACTACATTCGGAATGAATGAGGGCATACGATGCTTTGGGAGCTGTGCCCACAAACAACCCACTTTCATCTGCAGCCATAACGGAGATTACTTGTGTGCCATGTACTGATCCCTGTTGAGAAGTTTCGTCCACAAAGTCAGGTCTAAGGGAATATCTGCCTACAAGACGACCTTGATCAATCATATTCTGATAGAAAGAGGCGTTTTCAACATCTTTAAAACCAGCATCTATCACCGCAATAAGCATACCTTCACCCAAGAACCCATCCGCATGCAGTAGATGCCCGTTATGAATCGCAATTTGCCCAAAGCCATCCCCGTAGTTAATATCATCTTTCGTCAGAGAGAGCGTATTTTGCACCAAAGGCATCGGATTTTCAGGTATCGGGGAGGCGACATTGCTTTGCAGTTGGGTTGACCCAATCGTTATAACAGAATCCACAAACGGAAGACTTTGAATTTGCTGTACTATGGCACTATCCGTACAATAAACGGCGATTGTGTTCATCCATTTGGATTCTGCCAACAGTTGCATTTGTGGATGCAGAGCCAGGATCTGTTGTTTGTATTGCGGATTCACAGGCAAATCCTGTTCCGTGATCGGGATATTGAAACGAGTGCGTTTGTCAATGGCCCGCTGTGAAAGGTATGCTGTAGGATCTTCTACGGTGTATGGACTATTATTCTTGTCACTCAAATGGACACGATAACAATTTGGATTCTGGCCATAAAGAGAAAAGGTCAGAACTAGAACAAAACAAATCAAAAACAAACGTTTCACAACCAAAAGTTTTAAGAACTCGCAAAAATACATTTTTCAATTCAAAATCAAAAGTCAAAGTTTATATAACTGAAACACTTGCAGGTGAAAAAAAAAGGTTACTTTTGCACCCGTTAAAAATAAACCAGAATTATGGCTGAAGAAAAACTGTTCACCGAATTTCCGCCCATTTCCACTGAACAATGGGAAGCAACTATTAATAAAGATTTGAAAGGCGCCGACTATGAGAAAAAGTTGGTGTGGCGCACTGATGAGGGCTTCAATGTACGCCCTTACTATCGTGCAGAAAATCTGAAAGATATTGACTATCTCAACACCTTGCCCGCTGAATTCCCCTATACCCGCGGTGCCAAGGCCGACAACAATCATTGGGAGATCGTGCAGGAAATTGAGGAGGCCGACCCGCAAAAGGCCAACGCCATCGCGTTGGATGCCCTGAAACGCGGCGCCACTACAATTGCTGTGAATGCCGCCAACCTGAGCAATGCTACAGCACTTGCTGCATTGCTGAACGGCATCGACCTGAACAAGACTGGTGTACAGTTCAACCATGTGAAAAGCTACCTGGATTTGATGAAACTTTTCCTCCAATATGTGGAAGAAAAGGGTTACGACAAACAAGTCGTTTCCGGCAGCATCAACTTCGACCCGCTGATTTACAGACTGAAACACAACAAGTTCTACTTCTCCCAAAAGGAAGATATGATGCAGGCTGTGGAACTGCTGAACAAGGTGGAAGGCATGAAGAACTTCAAGCTCATCAATGTGAACGGCATCGTGTTGCACAACGCCGGTTCCACCATCGTGCAAGAGTTGGGCTACACGCTGGCACTGGCCAATGAGTACCTGGCCTTCTGTACCGAAAACGGCATCAAACCCGAGAAGGTGGCTTCCCGTATGCAGCTTACGCTTTCCGTCGGTTCCAACTATTTCATGGAAATCGCCAAGTTGCGCGCCACGCGTTTGCTCTGGTCCACCATTGTGGCCCAGTACAAGCCCGCCTGCGACTGCGCATACAAAATCCGCATCAACACAGTGGCTTCCACTTGGAACAAAACGCTGTACGACCCGTACGTGAACATGCTGCGTAGCACCACGGAAGGCATGTCGGCCGTCATCGGCGGCTCCGACGCCATCTCGCTGCAGCCGTTCGATGTAGCCTACAAGGAATCCGACGACTTCTCCCGCCGTATCGCCCGCAATGTGCAGGTAATCCTGAAAGAAGAAGCCTTCATGGACCGCGTGGTGGATCCCGCCGCCGGCTCTTATTATGTGGAGACGCTGACCAACGCCATTGCTGAGCACGCTTGGACACTTTTCCAGAGTGTAGAAGCCAACGGAGGCGCTTTGAAAGCCATCGAAGACGGCACACTGCAAGCTGAGATAGAGAAAAGTTGCCAGAAACGCGACATGGACATCGCCACACGTCGTTACATCCTGCTCGGCACCAATCAATATCCGAACATCAACGAGACAATGGCCGACAAAATCGAGAGTCTGAAAAAAGATGACTGCGAGGGTTTGAAGACCTACCGTGGCGCAATGGCCTTTGAGGAGTTGCGTCTGGCCACCGAAAAATACGCAAAAGAGAATCACCGTCCGTCGGTATATCTGCTCAAGCTTGGCAATCTGGCTATGCGCCAGGCACGTGCCGGCTTCATCACCAACTTCTTCGGTTGCGCAGGCTACAAGATTGTAGAGCCCGCCGGTTTTGCCACTGTGGAAGAGGGCGTGAAAGCCGCTGGCGAAGCAAAACCCGACCTCATCGTGGTGTGCAGCTCTGATGAAGAATACGCTACCCTCGGTGTGGAAGCCGCCAAGCAGTGCAAGGCCCAGTTCCCGAACACGCCGTTCCTCGTGGCTGGCAACCCGACCGAATGCCTGGATGCCCTCAAAGAGGCCGGCACTGACGACTTTATCCACGTGCGTGTCAACATCTTGGAAAGTCTGAAGAAATACAACGAATTGTTGTTGAAATAATTAATATCATCTTCCGAATTAACGTTGTTTGTTTGAACAATGAAGATTTTCAAGAAACTCATCATCCTGTTCGGGGTGCTGGCTATTATTTTCAGTGCCTGCCACTCTCCAAAAACCAATCAGAATCAGGAGGCATTTTTCACTTGGGAGGATTCCTATAAACGCCACATTGAATTGGCAAAGGCCCCTGAGCGCATCGTCTCCATCTCGCCCGCCATAACGGAGGTGATGTACCTCTTGGGCGCGCAAAACAAGCTGGTCGGAATCTCCGATTTCTGTGTATATCCTCCTGAAACCGAGAGAATTGCCAAAATCGGCGGCATGCACAACATCAACTTTGAGGTACTCCTTTCGCTACACCCCGATGTGGTACTGATAGGCTCCATGATTTCACAAAAGGATGTGGATGCCATTGAAAAGATGGGCATTCCGGTGATATGCATTGTCGAGGAGACCTCCATGGAAGGTATGGCCGACATGATGGAGGTGATTGGCCGCATCACGCAATGCGAGGAAAAGGCAATGACCGAAGCCTCCAAATGGCGGAATGAAGTTAAAGCAATGCGCCAGGAGAACGCACAGGACTCCGTCACCAAAAAGAAAGTCTATTATGTGGTCGGCTTCGGCGACGCAGGTGATTTTACCGCTCCGAAAAACACCCATATTAATGAAATTATCGAATTAGCTGGTTGTGAGAATGTTGGCAAGACACTCTCTTCCTGGAACATCAGTCGAGAAGTGCTGTTCAAAGCCAATCCCGACATCATTCTAATCCGAAAAGAGGACAAGGACGCATTCTGTTCCCAACATCCTTACACTTTGCTGAAGGCTGTAAAAGAAAACCGCGTGTATCCCATTGAAAGTGGTTGGATAGACATCGTTTCCCCACGAAACATCAAGGCAGTGGAGATGATTCGGAACATCAAAAACAACTATTCTGCTAACGGCGAATAATGTACACGATGCCTGACATCGTTTGTTCTATTCCATTATCACCCTTGTAGGTAAACTGGTAATTGTACACACCATCGGGGCAATCGCCACCATCCCAAGTATTTTCATAACTATTGTTGCGGTAAACTATTTGCCCGTACCGATTGCGCACCACAAGCTGGCGTTGGATGCAATTCTCCAATCCGTCTATTACAAATTTGTCGTTAATACCATCTCCATTGGGTGTGAACACATTGGGTATCACCAACTTGATGGGCGGTGTCCAATCTACTGCATCCTCGGCCAAATTCTGAACGACAGGGTCTTGTTTCACCGATTGGGCGATGGGACGAGTAGCAGCTAATGGCTGGGACTTTTCTGGAGTTGGAACAGCGGAGGCATGAGGTGAAGGGGGAACAAGTGGTGCATGAGGTGCATGAGGTGAATGGGGCTCAAGGGGTGAAGGTGGCACAAGGGGTGAATGGGGTGTGGTTTCGCGTTCCGTAGCCGGCACATCCTCCTTTGCAGACTGATTATCAGTTGAAGCAGGAACACTTATCGAACTGGAATACGGAGCTTCGGGATATTCCAGGACAGCTGGTGAAACGGGCTTCGAATCATAGGAGATGGTGTCCCCATAATCCTGAATGTCGCTCGTTGTATCCGTCACAACCACCTGAGGTTCCTCAACAGGTTGTGGATGCCTGTTGCCCGTCACGGCAACTGTCACCACAGTGGCTACGGCAGTTGCGCCTATCACGCCCGCTACAATTTTGGCTGTCAGCGAGCCCAGAACATGCCCTGTGCTGGAGGTTGTCGCCTGCGACACGGCACTTTCCGCTCCCTGCGGCATCAGCACGTCCAGCCGACTGCTGATCTTATCCCAGCAATCGGGTGAGGGGGTAACCTCGTGTTGTGTCAATATGTCTTTTATGTCAGTCATCTATCTTTTTGTTGAGACGCACGGCCGCGCGCCTCTAGCCATTAATTCGGTTAATCAACCATCGTCGTGCCCGTTGGTAATACACCCTGACGGTATTCTCATTTTTATCCAATTCCTCCGCAATTTCCTTAAAACTAAATTCCTCCACCAATCTCAAATTAAAAATCACCCTCAAATCTTCCGGCATCTGCGCCACCATCTCCAACACCTGTTTCGCTTCGAGACGGGTCAAAATCGGGGTTTCCGAAACGGAAGAACCCCATTCCGCGACATCATTCTCCTCCAAACTGTCATTCATCAGATGTTTTTTCTCCGCCCTGAAATGAGAAATGGCTGTCTTCACCATGATGGAACGAATCCAGGATTCCAAAGAACTTTCGCCACGATAGGTGGAGATGTTCTTGAAAACGCCCATGAACCCGTCCATCATCACATCCTCCGCCTCTTCCCTGCTGTTGGCGTATCGCAAACAAACGCCCAGCATCGTGGGAGCGAACTTCTCATACAGCCTACGTTGAGCATCCCGATTGTTGTTCTGACAACCGGCAATTAACTCTTGTATTTCCTGTATTGTTGTTGCCACGATAATAAGTCGCAGAATAGAAGGAAAATGTTACAAGAACGAAAAAATTATTTGAGTGACTTCACAATAGCCTCCACCTCGCGGATGTAGTCGCGCTTGTGCTCCTGCGGGGCATAGACAAAACCGTCAATCGTAATGCATTGATTATTATCGGCATTCAGCATCGTGAAACTGTAGAACGGACCGCCCATCTTGTCGCGCACGGAATCCCAGAATCCCCTCAATTCCAATCCGTTATGATAATGCAATTGGATATTTTGCGCCAACGGGAAATCCTTTACGTCAGCCACCTTGGGGTACGCACCCTGCACTGCACCGGCTATATACGCTTTGGTAATGCTGTCTCTTTTGGCAACAACATTGGCGGGATTGATAGTATAGGCCGGGGTTTGGTAAATCATGATGAAGCGGTCGTTTTTCGGAGTACGATAGCAGAGCCAGAGGAAATCTTTTTCTTCGCGGCCCACAAAATAGTCGGTCGGGATGGTCATGGAGATGCCGAACTTCTCTTTGATTTTTTTCTCCACTTCAGGATTGTTCAGCTTGCGATGCGCATTCTGCAGACGGGCCAAGTCGTTGTCATACATCACCTTGACAATCTCATCCTTATGCTGCAGGAAAAGCGCGAGGCAGGAATCCTGGTTGTTGCCCCTGATTTTCACCAGAATTTGCGGGTTGGTGAAAGGATTCTTCTGAATCTCATAGTAATTCCCGGAATATTGCTGTTTGCAATCGAACTGCACAATATTGCGATGGCGCGTGAAGGAGGCCATAAAGTCCTTGTTGCTGCATTGAATCACATCGAACATGGGCTCAATCTGATTGATGGCCGGTTGCGGTTGCTGCAAGACCGCGTATATTGCCTTCATGGCCGCGGGAGTCCAATAGTTGGAATCGATGGCCAGAATCATCTCGCCAGCTTTGCCAGTAGAGAAGTTGTCAGACTTGAAAGCAGGCACGGATTTTTGCTTGCAGGAGACGCTCATCACAAGCAATGCAATCAAAAGAGTGTAAGTAATCTTTTTCATAAGAACTTTAATAATGTGAACGGCAAAAATACAAAATAATACTATCTTTGCAACATGAAAACAAAACGCATTTTTCATCATGAACTATTCTGAAGATTTTTACAGGCTGGCCATCCAGCACCAAGAAGGATATGGTCCTTCCACCATCAAGAAAATATTGAATTGGACCGGGAACGCCACGCGCATTTTCGAAGATCCAGACAGTTGGAGAAGTCAAATCAGAAGCCCGAAAAGGACCATCCATCTGCCCACAGTTTCCAATACCCTGCGCCGACTAGTGGATGAGGAGCTGAAAAACATGGACAAAGCACGTATCCAGCTCTGCTTCTACACCGACCGTGACTTTCCTTACCGACTGAAGTTGTGCAACGACGGACCCTTATCATTCTTTTATCAGGGAAATGGCGAGTTCAACGTGCCACACATTCTCGCGCTCGTGGGCACGCGCAACGCTACCGACTACGGGCGGCAGTGCGTGGGCAAGATTCTCGGCGAATTGCAAGGCACAGACGTGGTCACCGTCAGCGGACTGGCCTACGGCATTGACACGGTGGCGCACCAGAGGTCGCTGGACAACGGGCTGCGCACCATTGCCGTGCTGGGCAACGGCCTGGGCACCATCTATCCGCAACAAAACACGCAACTGGCCAAGGATATACTATACAACGGAGGCACCCTCATCAGCGAATACGAGTTCAAGACGCAGCCCGACAGATTGAATTTCCCCAAACGCAACCGTATCATCGCTGGCATGAGCGACGCCACGCTCGTGATGGAGAGCGGCGAAAAGGGCGGAAGCATCATCACCGCCTACATTGCGCAGTCATACAACCGCGATGTGTTTGCGGTGCCCGGCCCGATACACAGCGAGTCGCAAAGCGGCTGCCACACCCTCATTCGCAAGAATGTAGCAGCCCTCGTTACCTCCGGCGCCGATATTCTGGAGCTGATGAACTGGCAAGCGCAATGCACCAACGTCCAGACTCAGCTGTTCGTGGAACTGTCAGAAACAGAACAGGAAATCGTGGACATCATCCGGAACAACAACAGATTGTCGGTGGACAAAATATCGGAACTGCTGCCAAAACACACGCCTTCCCAACTGGCAGGGCTGTTGCTTACGCTGGAATTAAAAGGCGTAATCTATTGTAAACCAGGGAAAATCTACTCTATACAGCTCTAGATATTTTTTTCGTATGGGAGTATTAAAAAAAATGTATTTTTGCTGCATTAAAAACAACAACTAAATTTAATAAACAATGGCTTACAAAATTAATCCGGATCTTTGCGCCGCTTGTGGCACATGCCAAGGCGAATGCCCTCAAGAAGCTATTTCTGAAGGCGCTGCATACTCTATCAACCCTGATCTCTGCATCGAATGTGGCGCATGCGCTGACGTATGCCCCTGCGAAGCAATCAGCTTAGAGTAGTCTTTTAAGATTCATGGACTGAAAAAAAAAGCGGGTTAATCAACCCGCTTTTTTATTATCGACTCACTTTCTTATTTGATTCCCAATTGCGTTTTCACCGCTTTGGTCAAATCGTCACTGTCGGACGAGAAAGCTAACGTGGAAATGTCAAACACGTATGTGTATTTGCCGTTTTCCGCCACAGTCTTGATGGCTTCCACCAGTCTATCCTGGAACGGCTTCAGCAATTCAATCTGCTTGACTTGGAGCTCTTGCTCACTATTGCTGGCAAACTCCTGGAAGCGGGCGTACATTTTCGTAATCTCATCTTCCTTAACCTTAAGAATTGCGGAAGAAGCACCACTGGCAGCCAAACGGTTGTATTCAGCCTCCTTGGTTTTCAATTCCTCGGCCATCATTTGACCTGCCTCCTGCAACTCTTTTTGCAGACTTAACAGGTTGGTCTGGGCGGTATCGATGCCGGGCATCTCCTTCATGATGGCTGCATAGTCCACGTGACCAAACTTGGCCTTTTGCGCGTAACCTGTCACCGACAGAACAAGCGCCAAAAGAATGACAATATATTTCTTCATAGCCGTGAACATTATTTAATTCCCAACTCTTTCTTTACCAGCGGGGTGATATCATCGCCTGCACCATAATACAACAAAATCTTGGTATCGAAGATATAGGCGTAACCATTCGCCTTGGCCACCTTGTTGATAGCATCCTGAATGGCATCCTGATAGGGTTTGGCCAGTTCATATTGTTTCTCCTCCAAGTCATCTTGGGCATTGGACTGGAATTCCTGAATACGGGTAGCCAGATCCTGCAGTTCTTTCTCACGCACTTGACGTACAGCTGAAGACATGGTGCCGACCTCGCGGTCAAACTTGTCTTTCTTCTGCTGATACTCTGTCATCATGCTTTCATACATCTTCTGAAGATCTTCCTGGAAAGCTTTCAATTTAATCTGCAGAGAATCAATGCCGGGCATCACTTCCAAAATCTCACCCGAATTTACGTGTCCGTACTTTTGCGCATCAGCAGTGCCAATGTTGAACAAAAGGGCAGCTGCGACAAGTAATAACAATTTTTTCATCGAATTGTAAATTTTGATATTGTTTCTAATTAATTCTAATTTCTAATCATCCAGTTCAGAGTTGACAGAGATGCCCAGTTTCTGGAGTATCACCGCATTGATGTCCCATTTCGGATCAGCATAGATGATAGACATCTCACCGGCGGTATCAAACACAAAAGCAAAACCTTTCTCTTTGGCGTAGTCATTAACTGTAGAGATAACTCTGTCTTGGATAGGTTTAACGAGTTCTTCTCTTTTTTTGAACAGGTCACCATTTTGGCCGAAGCGCTTTTTCTGGAGCTCCTTGGCCGCTTTTTCCTGAGCTATGATAGCCTCCTCACGGTTTTTCTTGATTTGGTCAGGCATCGTGATGGCTTCCACTTGGTACTTTTTGTACATGGAATCGATGGAGGCGAACTTGGCCTCTATCTCGCGCTGCCATTGAACGGCCACGCGGTCCAACTCAGCCTGCGCCTCCTTGTATTCCGGCATATTGGAAAGAATATATTCGGAGTTGATATACGCATATTTCTGGCCAAATGCCGTACAAGCCAGCAAGACAATCAAGACAGATAATAATGTTTTTTTCATTTTATTCAAAATTTATGAGGTAACGGATAAAAATCAATTTTAGTATATGCTAATCAATGGATTGGTTAATGGAAATATGGAAGTGGCTACCGCTAGGCTTGCCGTTGGTTCTTCCGGGCACCTCGTCGAAGCCATAACCCCAGTCGAAGCCGAGCAGGCCGAACATGGGCAGATATACGCGCACACCCAAACCGGCGGATTTGTACAAGTTGAACGGACTGTACTGACGCTTGTCGATCCAACCCTTTCCTGCCTCAAAGAATCCCAGCACATACACCGTAGCTGACGGATTCAGCGTGATCGGATAGCGGATTTCTGCGGTAAACTTATTGTAAATACTTGCACCAATGGAGGTTCCATCCAAATACGGGGATAGATATTCATCATCGTAGCCTCGCATACCAATGACCTCACGGCCGTCGTAAGAGAAATTAGACAGACCGTCACCACCTAAATAGAAGCGACCGAACGGGCTGATTCCGATAGTTTTGTTGTAGCAACCCATGAATCCCATCTTGAACCGGATGTTCAGCACCAGGTTATCTACAATACGGGTAAACCAGGAGGCATTGAATTTCCATTTATGAAACTCCAGCCACTTGTATTTCTCCTGATCGGTTGTATTGGTGAAATCCTTGCCGCTTATCAACGAATAGGGCGGAGTCAACTGCACACTAAACGTGAGATTGGAACCCTCGCGCGGATAAATCGGGGCATTGACAGAGTTACGGGTCAGGGAGAAAATATAACTGAGGCTGTTGGCGTAACCATTGTTGAACACATAGTAGCCCGACCAGTTTTTCACTGTGTAGTATTCGTAAGACAGGGTGTGCGACATCTGGAAATAGTCGTCCGGCCATTTCAGCTTCGACACCAAAGATACTGACGCACCTGCGATACTGGAAGTGGCATACGATACGTCATTTTTCTTCTTGCCGTTCGTCTGCTTCTGGAAATATGCACCTATGGTGAGTGCATTGGGTTTCTTACCGCCCAACCAAGGCTCGGTAAACGAAACGTTGTAGTACTGGTAATACAAGCCATTGGTGGAAACATTCAAAGCCAAACGCTGACCGTCACCACCAGGGATAGGGGTCCATGCATCCTTCTTGAACAACTTCTTCGTGGAGAAGTTATTGAACGCAATACCTGCTGTGATCACAAAGCCAGTGGCACCATAACCGGCACTCAACGACAATTGGTCGGAAGAGGTCTCTTCCACCACGTAATTGATATCCACCGTACCGTCCGTCTCGTTGGGCTTGGGCTGCACATCCATCTTTTCCTGATTGAAGTAGCCCAGCGACATCAACACCTGTTGGGTACGGATGATGTCGGAACGGTTGAACAATTGTCCAGGAATGGTCGTGATTTCACGCATAATCACATTGTCGTTGGTCTTTGTATTGCCCGTAATGGTGATTTTGTTGTAACGCGCCTGCTTGCCCTCGCGGATACGGATTTCGATATCGATGGAGTCGTTCTCAATAGCCACCTCCACCGGATTGGCGTTGAAGAACAGATAACCGTTGTTCATGTACAGAGAAGCGATGTCATCTCCATCCTCCTTCATCGTCAAGCTCTTGTTCAGAAGCGTTTGGTTATAGACATCTCCTTTTTCAATGCCCAGAAGCTGCTTGAGCAGTGAGGTCGGGTAGATGGTGTTGCCCACAAAATCAATGTTGCGGAAATAGTACTGGGGTCCTTCGTTGACCTCAATATCAATGCGCATGTCGCGACCATCCAGATAGAACGTGTCGCGGACAATAACAGCATCGCGGTATCCTAGTTCGTTGTAGCGGTCTATCAACTTGACTTTATCGTCTTCGTAAGTCTCTCTAGTAAATTTGGACTTTTTGAAGATTCTGAGTTTCACACGGTCGGAAAAATACTCATCCAAATGGTCTTTGATATCTTTGGACTCATAGTATCCCGGGTGTTTCAGACAGTAGGCGATGGCCGTATCCATCTTCCAGAAGGGTCTGAACATGAATTTCTCTTTGGTCTCCTTCATGGAACGCAGCAACACAGCATCCGTCACGCCTTCATTCCCGATAATGTCTATCTTACTGATTCTTACCTTCTTGGATTTATGAATATCGAACAGCAGGTTTTTGGCATTCTTGATTTTCTCATCATCAATTTCTTGCACATTCACCGTACAGCTGTAGAAACCCTTATCCACGTAATATTTGCGGATGGTGTTGACACAGGTGGTTTTCATGTTGTCGTTGATGATGTTACCCTGCGAAATTTTCAGTTTCTCGCGCAGGTCATTCTCCTCGCTCTTGGTCGTGCCTTTGAAGCCGAAGGATATCAATCGGGCGCGGTCCTCCAGACGGACATCCAGAAAAGCCACGTTGCCATTCACGCGCGTGACGGTGATTTCCACGTCATCATAGAGGCCTGTTTTCCACAGGTTTTTCACACTTTTGGAAATCAGTTCTCCAGGGATTTCAATGACATCACCCACATGGAAGGAGAGCAGCCGCTGGTCCAGCGGAGCCGTTCCCGACGACGTGATGCCGCCGATTTCATATTTTTTAGGGTTAGAATAATCAATTTTTATAGGATCGCCCTCGCCGTCACCGCCTATCACCACCTGACCGTATGTAATTGACATACAGGCTGCTGCAATCACCAGTAACAGTAAAACAATCCGTTTATAAAAATTCATTACGTTCAAAAAAATTGGCAGCAAAGATAATGAAAAAATCAATGCTCACGGACTTGCATCCCCGTTTTTCCGTAACGGCGTTCGCGTCTCTGGAAATCGATGATAATTTCGCGCAGGTCCGTCTTGCGGAAATCGGGCCACATGACCGGCACGAAGAAGAATTCGGTATAGGCCATTTGCCAAAGCAGGAAATTGCTGATGCGGCACTCGCCTCCTGTTCTGATAAGCATGTCCGGATCTGGAATATCGCTGTGATACAGATGATTAGCGATAGTATCCGGCTGAATATCCTCCACACGCAACGTGCCCTGGCTGACCTCCTGTGCGATGGCCTTGGCCGCGTGGGTGATTTCGGTGCGACCGCTGTAACTCAAAGCCAGAATCAGGGTCAGGCCGTCGTTGTTAGCAGTTTGGTCAATGGCCGATTGCATGGCCTCGCGGCAGGACTCCGGCAAGTCTTCCATCCGGCCCTGCATGAGCAACCGCACATGCTTGGCCATCAGCTCATCCAGTTCGTTGTGAATGGACTGCACCAGCAATCCCATCAGCATATCCACTTCCTCTTTGGGACGATTCCAGTTTTCAGTGGAGAACGTATAGAGTGTCAAGCATTTAACACCTAACTCCCCTGCGCCCTCGATGACACTTCTGACGGCATCCACACCAGCCTTGTGCCCGTATGTACGTTCTTGTCCGCGTTGTTGGGCCCAACGACCGTTACCATCCATAATCACAGCTATGTGACATGGAATTCTACTCATATCAAGTGTGCGTGAAGTATCCATAATCATTATTTTTTACGTCTGGGCAGTTTCAGTCGGCAAGCTTTGTCATCGTTGCCGAACTTCACTGTCATGGTGATGCCGGCAAAGGAGTATGCATCGTGGGTTGTCTCATTGCCCCGCGCGTGGCCCGCCACATGACGGCTCAAGGGTTCGCCTTCCTCGTTGATAATTTCGGGCGATCGGTCAGCCAAATCGGCCACCAGGTTGCCGTATTCGGAGCGCAACACATCGTTGTCATAGTATCTGCCGCCCACATCATCCAGATAGTCGGTGAAAGTCCAGCGCAATCCCCACTCCGCGCCAATAGAGAAATAGCGACCAATGGTAGCTTTGATGCCTATTCCGAAGGGAATGGCCACTGTGGTCAGGGAATAGGGTTTAGGTCCACCCTCGAGGCCCTGCCCTTCCGTGCCCATGCTGTGCAAATCATATATTTGACCGTTATAGACGGTCTGTGGATTAAAGGAAAACAGCGTCAAACCTGCAAAAATATATGGGGAAAAGCGATTTTTGCCCGGCGTATTATAGAGTTCGAAAAAGTTAAGTTCTATTTCTGTGGAGAATTCTGTAATCGGGGATGAGAAACTGAAATTGCGATCGGCCATGTCCGTGCCCTTGTCGGTGGATGACACCTTGCCGAAGAGGAAGTCGGCCTTAACCGCAAAGCGCGGGGAGATGTTATATCGGTACATGAATCCGCCAGCCAGATGCAATTGGTTCAACTCCGGGTTGATATTGAATTTAAACAGTTTGGTCTGGTTGAGGTCGCCCAAGTAGAACATGGTGCCCACGCAGCCGCCGAATTCGGATTTCTGAGCGGACAGATGCCGAACGGGAACCATCATCAGCAGGCCAAAAAGGAGCAGAATATATGTAAAACGAGAATAAAACTTCATGTCAAACGTTGGATTGAAACCAATAAACGCTGCAAAAATAAAAAAATTACACGACACCTATCAAAATATCAAAAAAAGTGTATTTTTGCCGCCCCAAAAAATATTATAAATAAAGTTATTACAAACAAAATCAAAAGAAAGGAGCCTTGAACACGACGCCTCAAAATTTCAGACCGAGACAGTTCGGTCCCAGACCTAAAAAGGAAGCCCAGCACAGAATCAACAATTACATCACGGCGCAGACCGTCCGCGTGGTGGGTGAGAATTTCGAGCCAAAGATTGTTTCCCTGAGAGAAGCATTGGCCATTGCCGACCAGTATGAGCTTGATTTAGTGGAGATTTCCCCTAACGCCAACCCGCCCGTATGCAAGGTGATGGATTATCAAAAGTACCTGTACGAGCAGAAGAAAAAAGCCAAGGAAATCAAAGCCAACAGCGCCAAGACTGTCGTCAAGGAGATCCACATGGGACCGCAAACGGACGACCACGACTTCAACTTCAAATGCGTACATGCGGAGAAGTTTTTGAAAGACGGCTACAAGGTCAAGGTCATGGTGACGTTCAGAGGTCGCTCCATCATCTACAAAGACCAAGGTGAGTTGTTGCTGTTGCGCTTCGCCCAGAGTCTGGAAGAGTTCGGAAAACTGGATCAAATGCCCACGTTGTTGGGCAAGAACATGACCATCATGATCAGTCCGAAATCGACAAAGAAATAAGAATGCAGTAAGCTCTTAATATAAACTTTAAAAACTTAGAGAAAATGCCAAAAATTAAAACGAAAGCCGCTGCCAAGAAGAGATTCACTCTGACCGGCACCGGAAAAATCAAGAGACATCACGCTTACCACAGCCACATTCTCACGAAGAAATCCATCAAGAGAAAACGTAATCTGGCTTACAGCGCTATTGTCGAACCGAACATGGAACGTACCGTCAAGCAAATGCTTGGACAGTGCTAATCAAATCAATTATTAACCCATTAAAAAAACTTTACTATCAGCTATCGAAGAGTTTAAGAATTAAACCGCTGACGTAAAAGAAAGGAACTTAACTATGCCAAGATCAGTAAATCATGTTGCTTCAAGAGCAAGAAGAAAAAAGATTTTGAAACGTACCCGTGGGTACTTCGGCAAACGTAAAAACGTTTGGACCGTTGCAGTCAATTCGTGGGAAAAGGGTCAACAGTACGCTTACCGCGATAGAAAAGCTAAGAAAAGAAACTTCAGAAGTTTGTGGATTACCCGTATCAATGCGGGTGCACGCGAATACGGCATGTCCTATTCTGTCCTCATGGGCAATTTGGCCAAGAAGGGTGTTGCTTTGAACCGCAAAGCCCTCGCCGACCTCGCGATGAATAATCCTGAGGCATTTAAGGCTATTATTGATTTAGTAAAATAGTAGCTCGGAATTTAAATTCGTAATTTGAGTTTATCTGCATAAAAAAAGTCCCGCCGTTGGCGGGACTTTTTTGTTTCGACAATCTTTACGATTAGCACTCCACAATGGTGCACCAATTGTGTTTGTCTTCGATTTCACCGTATTGGATGCCCATCAAGATCTCGCGCATCTTGATGCTCCAAGGACCGGGTTTGCCGTCTTTTGCGATGACATACTCTTCACCCGTTTCGCGATCCTGAATCATGTGGATCGGGGAGATGACGGCAGCGGTACCGCAAGCACCAGCCTCTTCGAAAGTGCCGATTTCATCCAGTCTGACATGACGTCTTTCCACCACAAGGCCGAGGTCTTCGGCAATCTGGCGCAAGCTCATGTTAGTGATGGAAGGCAGGATGGAGCCGGAGTCCGGGGTCACATATTTGCCGTCCTTGATACCGAAGAAGTTAGCAGGACCAGCCTCATCTATGTAAGTTTTGGTCTTGGCATCGGCGAAGATGGAAGCGCTGAAGCCTTCGTGGTGAGCGCGTTCGCCTGCGCGGAGGGAAGCAGCATAGTTGCCACCCACTTTCACGTGACCGGTTCCCAGCGGAGCTGCACGGTCGTAATCCTTTGCAATCTGCATGTTGGTAGGTTTGAAACCCTCTTTGAAATACGGGCCAACGGGCATCACGAACACCACGAACAGGTATTCATCAGCAGGTTTCACACCGATAGTGGCACCTGTACCGATCAACAGCGGACGGATATAGAGAGAACCTTCCGTTCCGTAAGGAGGAATGTACTCAGCGTTCAGTTTGATCACCTTCTCCAAAGCGGCGAAGAACAATTCTTGCGGAATAGGAGCTAACATGATGGTGTCAGCGGAGCTGTTCAGACGTTTCCAGTTCTCCTCCCAGCGGAACAAGCGGACTTTGCCGTCTTTTCCTCTGAAAGCCTTCATTCCTTCAAAAGCTTCCTGACCGTAGTGCAGACAGGAGGCTGCCATGTGCATTGGGATGTACTCGTCGGACATAACTTCCAACTCACCCCATTTGCCGTCTCTGAAATAACAGCGAACATTGTAATCGGTTTTCACATAACCGAAAGACAAACTTTTCCAATCAATGTTTTTCATTTCTACTTGTGTTTGTTATTGATGTTTTTATATTTGAACTAAACTGTTTATAGTGCAATCTTTGAGTTTCTCGCGTCCATTGAGGGCCTTCAGTTCGATAAGGAAGAGGGTGTCCACGGCAGATGGATTGAAATGGCGCATGAGCTTGGTCGCCGCACTCATTGTGCCTCCGGTAGCCAGTACGTCGTCCAACAAAAGGATATGCTTATTCTCTTCAACAGCGTCCTGATGGATTTCCATTATGTCGGTGCCATATTCCAAATCGTAGGATTCGGAATATTTTGCGGCAGGCAGTTTACCCTTCTTGCGGATGGGCACAAACGGGATATTCATCAGATATGCCAACGTGGGGCCAAAGAAAAAGCCCCGGGTTTCCAAAGCCACAATCACATCCGGATTGAACTTCTTGGCAACCTCCAACATGTCATTGATAACATTTCTGAATTCATCTGCATCCTTCAACATTGTAGTGATGTCATAGAAGTGAATGCCAGGTGTTGGAAAGTCTTCAACAATACGAACTTTGGAAAAATCAAACATAAAGTATTCCTTATAATTGAACGTGTGCAAAAGTACACTTTTTTTTGTACTTTTGCGGCCTATCGGCATAAAACAATTTTTAAAACATAACAATATGAATATTACGAAATTAGATCAGGTAGTAGAATTAGTCAAGACAAAACCCAGAAAAAGACTTGTGGCTGCAAACGCCAATGACGAACACACCATCGAGGCTGTGAATGCAGCTGTAGAGATGGGCGTGGTGGATGCCACATTAGTGGGTGATACCGCTGCTATTGAGCAGGTTTGCAAGAAGTTGAACATCGACATCAACAAGTTCAAAATCATCCACGAGACCGTTGACGTGAAGGCTGCCGCCATGAGCTGCGACCTCATCAACAATGGCGAGGGCGACATTCTGATGAAGGGTCTGCTGCCCACCGACAAATACATGCGTGCCATCCTGAACAAGGAAAAGGGACTCTGTCCGCCCAACGCAACGCTTTCCCATGTGGCTGTGATTGAGAATCCCGCTTACCACAAACTGTTGATCGTGGGTGACGTGGCCATCATTCTGTTGCCCGACCTGAAACAAAAACAGGTTATTTTGCGCAACTTGGTAGGCACAGCCAAGGCCATCGGCATTGAGAAACCGAAGGTGGCGTTGGTGTGTGCTACGGAGCAGATGTCTGCCGGCATGCAAGCCTGCGTCGATGCTGCCATCATCGCCAAGATGGCCGAGCGCGGCCAAATCTCCGGCGCATACGTAGATGGTCCGCTCTCTTTGGACATCGCCATCGACAAAGAGACTGCAGAAATCAAGAAGCTGAAGAGCGACGTGGCCGGCGACGCCGACTGCTTGCTTTTCCCGAACATCGAAAGCGGCAACGTCTTCTACAAATGCTGCACCAAGTTCAACCACGCCGAGATCGGCGCCATCCTGATGGGTGCCAAGGTGCCTTGCGTGCTCTCCTCCCGTGGCGACAGCGCCAAGACCAAACTCTACTCCATCTCATTAGCTGCATTGCTCGCTAAGTAATACATTATATATTGTAAGGAAGATATGCCAGAAGCACTGAGTTTCATCGACTTCCGTATTATTGACATCATCGACATCCTCATCGTGGCGGTGGTGCTGTATCAGCTTTACCGGCTTGCCAAAGGCACCGCCGCTGTGAAACTGTTCTGGATTGTTGTTGTGTTCTATGTTATATGGAAAGTGGTGGAATACTTCCATTTCACGCTTCTGTCAGGACTTTTGGGAGAGGTGATCAATGTCGGCATTTTGGCCATCATTATCCTGTTCGCTCCCGAAATCCGGAAATTCCTGCTCTATATTGGCGACGGCAGGCTGATGCATTGGTTCAGCGACAAATTCGGCAAGCAGGAGAAAAAGAGCGCCTATACGGTCGAGGTGGAGGCGGTGCGCGAGGCATGCCATCACATGTCTGACAGTATGACCGGTGCATTGATTGTCTTCGCGCGCAAAACCCCGTTGGACGAGTTCATCAACAGTGGCAAGACCATTGACGCCCTCCCCACCCCTGAACTGCTGGAAAATATCTTCTTCAAAAACAGTCCGTTGCACGACGGAGCCGTCATCATCAAGGACCACCGGATTGTGGCAGCCCGCTGCATCCTGCCCGTTTCCAAGAGCAACGAACTGCCCCAAAGCGCGGGCCTGCGCCACCGCTCGGCATTAGGTTCCACGGAACTGACAGACGCATTAGCAGTGGTGGTCTCCGAGCAAACCGGCGCCATCTCCCTCTGCAAGAACGGCAAACTCACACGCAACATCACGTCCTCCACGTTGAGGCAGTTGCTGCTGGAGAATTTGACGAAAGATAGTTGAGAGTTTAGAGTTGAGAGATTAGAGTAGAGCCGCACGGCCGTGCGGCTTATGGGTTCACGGGGTGCAAGAGGTAGATGGGGTAAAAGAGGTAAAGGAGGAGGTGAATAATTCCCCTTCTATTTTAGAAGGGGTGGCCGTAGGCCGGGGTAGTAATATGAAGGGGTAAATGGGGTGCAAGAGGTACACGGGGTGAATGGGATATCAATTTATTAAACAACAATAAAATTAAAAAAATGAAGAAATTTGTATGCAAAGTTTGCGGTTATGTGCACGAGGGTGACACTCCGCCGGCAAAATGTCCTCAATGCGGCCAACCTGCTGAGAAATTCGAAGAAGTAAAAGACAACGAGCTCTCCTGGGCCACCGAGCATGTGATTGGCGTTGCCAAGAACTCTGACGAGGAGATGATCAAGGACCTCAACGCACATTTCATGGGAGAGGCCACCGAAGTGGGCATGTACCTGGCCATGAGCCGCCAAGCCGACCGCGAGGGCTATCCTGAAATAGCTGAGGCTTTCAAACGCTATGCTTTCGAAGAGGCTGAGCACTGCGCCAAATTCGCCGAGCTGCTTGGCGAGGTGGTTTGGGACACCAAGACCAACCTAGAGAAGCGCATGATGGCCGAGAGCGGTGCCTGCGCCGACAAGATGCGCATCGCCAAACGCGCAAAGGAGATGAACTGGGACGCTATCCACGACACCGTTCATGAGATGGCCAAGGACGAGGCCCGTCACGGCCAGGGATTCCAAGGTCTTTTCAACAGATATTTCAAGAAATAACAACCTTTGAGAGGGCGCACATCAGTGCGCCCGTTTTTTTTGCACTATGCGTTACATCTGGCTCCCCACCCAATCGCCTTACTTCAACCTCGCCACCGAGGAGTACCTGCTCACACAGACACAGGAAGAGGTTTTCATGTTATGGCAGAACGCCAACGCCATCATCATCGGAAGGCATCAGAACACGTTAGCGGAAATCAACCAGCCCTTTGTGGAGGAAAACAAGATTGTGGTGGCCCGTCGGCTCACGGGCGGCGGCGCCGTTTTCCATGATCTTGGGAATCTGAACTTTAGCTTCATCCGAAACATCGCGCCGGAGGAGAAGGAAATCAATTTCGTGAAGTTTTTGCAACCGATAGTGGATGCGTTGCAATCGTTAGGTGTGCCCGCCGCCTTTTCCGGGCGCAACGACCTGGTGGTGCACGACAAGAAGATTTCGGGCAACGCCATGGTCTATTACGGCAACCGCGTGCTGGAGCATGGCACATTGCTCTTCTCCACCGTGCAGCACAACCTCGCGCAGGCGCTGAAGGTGGATCCCGACAAGTTCAACGACAAGGCGGTGAAGTCGGTGCGCAGCCGCGTAACCAACATTTCGGAGCACCTACCCCAACCCATGACGGTGATGGAGTTCAAGGATTATCTGATGGACTTCATCGTGAAACAGCAGCCGGGCACCACCATTGAGCCGCTCACGCCGCAAGAGGAGGCCTGCATCCAGAAGCGTGCTGACGAGAAATTTTCCACTTGGGAGTGGAACTACGGTGCCTCCCCAAAGTATGCGATTGAGCGGAAGGTGCGCACCAAGGGCGGCACCGTGCAGATTAGCATGGACGTGAAAAACGGAATCATTTCCGATTTGCGGATTTACGGCGATTTCTTCTCCAAAAAGAATCCCGACGAGCTTGTCCAGATGTTCATCGGGCAACCACATACGGAAGAGTGCATTTGGAAAGTACTCCAATCCACCCGCGTGGAAGATTACTTGAGCGGTGTAAGTAATGAGGAAATGTTGGGACTTATCAACACCTGATTCTTTTAAAAATTCGTGTACAGGCAGGATATGTCCCCTTTGCTGTGCAATAACAGCATGAAGAAAATCAACACGATGATGAGGATGGCTGCCAATATTCTAACGATTTTCTTTTTCCAGAACATAGTTTTTGATTTTCAGATAGATAAAATAGGCGCCATACGAGCTGTGGTGCTGGATGTCTTTGAACGCGCCCGGCGTATCGGACAGGTCCGTGGCATCTATATAAGGCACTTTTTCTTGACGGCAAATATTTATGATGTTTTGGCACACCTCGTCTAACATAGGAATTTGTTCGGGGCAGGCCTTCTCAAATGCCAGTTTGTTATACGGTCCCACAACAAAGGTAATATCTACGTCGTGCTCTTTGCATACTGATATCATCGCCCGCAGTTCATCGTACCGGTAGGCGACAGAGGTGTCCACGTAAAAGAGGTTATCGCTCACATTGTAGCCTTTTGCCACATTATATTCAAAGTTGTAGTGCATGCTGTCTATAACTCCGAAATGAGGATATTCATCAAGTTTTTTCTTTTCTCCGAAAAAACGGAGGCTTTTGCTGAATTTGTCCGGTTTCAAGTCGAAAACCAGATCCTGATAGTATTTCCGGCGCACCCGATCCAGAAACAGAGCTGCCCCGTCGCCTATTCTGTTAACCAAAGGAATGTATGAATGGTTGACTTTCAAAATGTCATCTACCCTTTTGTTCTTGGGGTGGTTTGCCCGTTTGTATTCGGCGGTGGAAACATAACGGCTGAAATACTGTTTGTTGCTTCGGGCGTATGGATTGCACCAATAACGCGGGTTAATCATGAAAATCACCTTCAAACCACGCACGTTATCATTGCTCTGTATCAAGGGAAAGTAGGTGCAGGGTGTCCTTCCCGCACCCGCCACGAGGGAAAAACCGATTTTTAACGTGGTGTCAGCATTCAGGAAATCGTAGTAGTTGCCTTCTGTGAGGTCGTTGCTCTCCGAGGTGCCCAGCACCAGATAACCGTTGTGATGTTTGATGCTCTGCAGGAACAGATCAGTGTAGAGCGGGTTGTTGTCGCGAAGTTCCTGATGGCGGATGGTGTACAGCTGTCTGTCCGGTTCAAGGGCTTTGAACGGAGGTATGAACCATGCCAGCAGCAGGAAGGCAAGCGCCGAAGCCAGCGCCACCGAACCTATCCAGGCCAGAACTTTCAATTGATACATCCTTTTCATCCGAACAGCAGATTTATCATATTACTCAATTCATCCATCGGGTAGTTGAAGAAAATCCATCCCACCGTGACAAACAGGAACGTGGCGGCGATGCCGAGCGCGCGGTTCAGACGAGTGGGTTTTGGGGGATGGATGTCAATGCCGATTTTATACAACGAAAGGCCCAATCCGTGCCACAGGCCCCAGAGCACGAAATTGAGGGTGCAGCCGTGCCAGAGGCCACACACGAAGAATGTTATCATGTAGGCGGTGACAGAGACAACCATGCGGTATTTCCGAATGGGGAACCGGTTGAGCAAGCCAATGACGGGCTTGAACACGTATATCTTCAAAAAAGTGGAGAAGGTGATGTGCCAGCGTTTCCAGAACTCCGCGATATTGGCCGACAAGTATGGGTTGTTGAAGTTCTCAGGGGTGCGTATGCCCATCATATAGGCCATGCCGATGGCCATATCGCAGTAGCCGGAAAAGTCGATATAGATGTACAGGGAATACAGCAGGGCGGCGCAAATCACCGCGCTCCAGGGCTCCATGTTAGGGAGAAGTGTCTGGTAGTTGGTGGCGTACGGCAGCATCAGCGGCACGATGAGCAGGGTTTTCACGACACCCAGAAAGATGCGGCCCACACCGGCGAGCAGCATCCGCGCGTTGAAGCGCACATGGGTGGTATTCATCCAATAGTGGAAGTTGTTGAGCGTATCGATGGGCCCGGCCATGAAGGTGGGAAAGAAGAACAGATAGTTGACATAAGTGAGGAAGTCATGGGTGCGGAGTGTTCCCCTGCGGCATTCCACGAGCCAGTGGATGAGGCGGAAGAGGATATAGGAGAGACCGAGTTTTTCCACGGAGAAAAACGGTTTCTTCATGTTGGTGGTCCAGAACTCGCCAAACCACTTCCACACGAGTGGATACGAGCGGATGGCAAAGAGGGCGACCAGCAGCACGAGGGTGAGGGCCAGCAGCCAGCGCCATTTCTTCCGTTGCAGGAGCACGCCCGCCCCGTAGCACACCGCGGCCACAATCAGCAGGATGAGCACCGACTGCGGACGCACGATGTTGGTCAGTATCAGCGCGTTGCCCAGCAGCAGGACCACGTTGTTCAGCCAGCCTTTCCTAAACACCCACTTGCACACCACGAAAACCGTGGTAAACAGCAGGATGCAGAAAAACAATTGGCCGCTTTGGAAGAGCATGATTTATTACGATTTTAATTGAGAATTCAGAATTGAGAATTTGAACAATACATCGAAGAGTAAAGATGGATGATGTTAGACGCTGCAAAATTATAAGATTTACTTATAAATCAGTCTGTCATCGTGATTTTTTATCAACAGATGGGGATGGTAAAATGTTAATATACAGTGTATTATAAAAACATATCAAATAAAAAGCAGAAAGGTAACAGCGGCGAATTGGAAATCAGTTGCGTACCTTCGGCACGCTGGGTTCCATAGAGATCATCACTCCCCCAAACTGCGCTCCTTTCAGTCGCTTGTTAGGGGTTATTGGGATAGCGTGCTTCCAGCACGCAAACACTGATTGAACCTATATCACCTCTTGCACCACATTCACGTCTTGCACCCCATATACCCCATTCACATCTTGAACCCCGTGCACCAAAAGAGACGTACGACCGTGCGTCTCTACTGTTCCCTGTTCCCTGAGCCCTGTCCCCTTGTTCCCCATTCACCTCCTGCACCTCGTGCACCCATGAGACGCGGCATGCCACGTCTCTACTGTACCCTGACTACTGATCACTGTTCACTTCGTTCATGTTGATCATCTTATAAACCAGCGTGGCGGCGAGGACGTCGGACACCTTGCTATCGGGCTGCGGGCAGAGTTCCACCACATCGAAGCCCACCACATTGCGCTGGCGGAACACCTTATCCAAGAATTTCAAAGTGGGATACCATTGCAAGCCCCCTGGCAACGGGGTTCCAGTAGCCGGCAAAATAGACGGATCCAACCCATCCAAATCGAACGTGACATAGACATTTTGGGTAAGACGCTCGACCGCCCTGTCCATCCATTCTTCCGTATTGTAGATGTCATGAGCATAGAAGACATTCTCGGGCACGAGGTTGTGCATCTCCTCCGTGCACACGTTGCGGATGCCCACCTGCACCACGCGCGCATAATCCTGCGCGCGGCGCATCACACAGGCATGGTTGTAAATGGAGTCATGATACTCGTCACGCAAGTCGGCGTGAGCGTCGATCTGCAGCACCGTCAAGTCCTCGTATTGCTCGCTCATGGCCTTGATGGCTCCCACGGAAACCGAATGCTCGCCACCCAACAGGATGGGAAATTTCTGCATCTCCATAAAATGCTTAACCCGTTGATAAACCGATTGCACCATATTGTCTGGAGAGGATAAATCGTAGGTATGCTGGTCCGTATGGATGCCGGTATTGCAAGCTTCTATTTGATATTGGACATCGTAGAGTTCCAGACTGTCGGAGGCGTCCAGGATGGCCTGCGGGCCCTTGTCCGCACCCTTCACAAACGTGCTGGTGCCATCATACGGAACTGGAAGGAGCACGTAGCGGGCGTGTTCCAAATCATATAATTCCTCGTCCATATCGAGGAAACTGGTCATGTGCTTTATCATTGTGCAAGTTCTTTGGCTAAATATTCGGCGGTGAATCCGACGCCCTTGGCCACAATCTCCTCGGGTGTGCCTTCGGCCACCACCTCGCCGCCGGAGCGACCGCCTTCAGGGCCCATGTCGATAATCCAGTCGGCCATCTTTATCACATCCATGTTGTGCTCGATCACAATCACCGTATTGCCTCTGTCCACCAGCTTGTTGAGCACATCCATGAGGATGGCGATGTCGTGGAAATGCAATCCCGTCGTGGGTTCATCCAGAATATAAACCGTTTGGCCCGTCTCCTTTTTCGACAGTTCGGCAGCCAGCTTCACGCGCTGGGCTTCACCGCCGGAGAGCGTGGTAGAGGATTGTCCCAGACGCAAATAACCCAAGCCCACATCAGCCATCGTCTTCAAAGGCAGAACAATAGAGGGAATGTTTTCGAAGAACGGGATGGCGGTTTCAATATCCATCTCCAGTACGTCATTGATGGATTTGCCTTTGTATCTCACCTCCAGCGTTTCATCATTATAGCGTCTGCCATTGCATTTCTCGCAGGTGACATACACATCCGGCAGAAAGTTCATCTCAATGTTCTGCACGCCGGCACCCTTGCACTCCTCGCAGCGTCCACCGGACACATTGAACGAGAAGCGGCCCGGTTTATAACCTCTGATCTTGGATTCGGGCATGTCGGAAAAGAGTTTCCGAATGTCATCAAAAACGCCCACATATGTAGCAGGATTGGAGCGCGGTGTGCGCCCGATAGGTTGCTGGTTGATTTCAATAATCTTGTCAATATGCTCCAAGCCTTCCATCGCGGCATAATCCAACGGTTTCTTCTCGGAACGATACACGTAACGGTTGAGGATAGGATACAGGGTCTCATTGATAAGGGTGGACTTGCCGCTGCCCGACACGCCCGTCACGCAAATGAGCGTGCCCAACGGGAAGCTGACGGTCACGTCCTTCAGGTTGTTGCCCGACGCGCCAATCAAGGTCAGCGAATGGCCATTGCCAGGCCTGCGGATTTGTGGAACCTCAATCTTCTTGCGGCCCGTCAGATAGTCGGCGGTCAGCGAGTCGGCCTTCAGGATGTCTGTGTATGTGCCGGAGGCTACTATATAGCCGCCGCGGTTGCCAGCCTCGGGGCCCACGTCCACGATAAAATCCGCCGCCTGCATCATGTCACGGTCGTGTTCCACCACAATCACCGAGTTGCCCAAGTCGCGCAAGTCCTTGAGCGACTGGATCAGCAGATGGTTGTCGCGCTGGTGCAGGCCGATGCTCGGCTCGTCCAGGATGTACATTACGTTCACCAGCTGCGAGCTGATCTGGGTGGCCAAGCGGATACGTTGGGCCTCACCGCCGGAGAGCGACGCCGCCGAGCGGTCCAACGACAGGTATTGAATGCCGACGTTGCACAGGAATTTCAGCCGGAAGGTGATTTCGCGGATGATTTCCGAGGCTATGCGTTTTTTGGAGGCATCCAGCTTCTTGGGCAATTGCTCCATCCATTCATATAATTCAGAGATATCCATGTGGGCCAGCTCCGCGATGTTCTTGCCATCGATACGGAAGTGCAAAGCCTCTTTGCGCAAACGTGTGCCGTGACAATCCGGACAGGGCGCCATGTTGATGAACTGATTTATCCACTTGCGCAATGAGGCCGGAATGTTGTCCGAATTGAGGTTTCGGATATAGTTGACCACACCCTCGAACGACTTCTTCATCGGGGCCAGGCCTTCGTATTCACGTTTCACATACAGCCATTCCGGAGAGCCGTACAGCACCATGTTCAGATTCTGTTCCGACAAATCCTGAATGGGGTCTGACAAAGAAAAATGATATTTCTCTGCCAAAGCATCCAGTTCACGGAAAAGCAAGGTGTTTTTGTATTCCCCAATCACCACGATACCGCCGTTCTTGATGGATTTCGACGGATCGGGAATCATCTTCTCCAAATCTATTTCCGACACAAAACCCAGTCCGCTGCAATGCTCACAAGCACCGTACGGTGAGTTGAACGAAAAGCTGTTAGGTTCGGGTTCGGGGTAGGAAATGCCCGTGGTGGGGCACATCAAAAATTTGCTGTAATTCTTAACCTCGCCCGTGTCATTGTCTAGAATCATGATAGAGCCCTTGCCGTATTTCATCGCGATATGTACGCTGTTGCTGACTCGTGTTTTAGAGAACTGAGTGATATTCAGCGTGTCGATGGCCAGCTCGATGTCGTGCATCTTGTAGCGGTCCACCTGCATGTTGAGCAACAGTTTGCGCATCACGCCGTCAATGCGCACGCGGGTGAAGCCTTGCTTGCGCAGGTTCTCGAACAGCTCACGGTAGTGGCCTTTACGACCTTTGATGATGGGCGCAAGCAGGGTCACATGGCACTCGTCGTAACGGGAGATAACCAGGTCGATGAGCTCTTTCTCGGAATAGTGCACCATCTTCTCGCCCGTGTTGTACGAGTACGCGTCCGCTACGCGGGCATACAGCAATCGCAGAAAATCATAAACTTCCGTAATGGTACCCACAGTGGAGCGTGGGTTCTTGTTCACGGTCTTCTGCTCGATGGAGATGACGGGATTGAGGCCGCTGATTTTGTCCACGTCTGGGTGTTCCAGATGGCCGATAAACTGGCGGGCGTAGGCGGAGAAGGTCTCCATGTACCGACGTTGGCCCTCGGCATAGATGGTATCGAAAGCGAGCGACGACTTGCCGCTGCCGCTCAGTCCGGTGATGACCACCAGCTGCTGCTGCGGAATCGTGACCGACACATCCTTGAGGTTGTTCTCCCGTGCGCCGGAAACGACCAATGAATCTTCAGCAAACGCGTTTTCTTCCATACAATCCGAGGTGACAAAAACAGGGCGCAAAGATAACAAAAATGGGGCAAAAACGGCCTATTCCTGCCTACGGGATTTTTTTGTAATTTTGCGCCCAAATTTGAAAACACCGTTTTATGAACGATTTACTGGAGAAATTAGAGCTGATATACAAGCGTTGGCTGCAGATTGGTGAGGATATTGCTCAGCCGGATGCCATGTCCGACATGAAGAAATTCATCAAGATGAGCAAGGACTACAAGGACCTGCAGGCTGTGGTGGACGCATACAAGAAATACAAGGACGTGATTGGCAACATCGCCAACGCCAAGGAGATCTTGGCCAACGAGAAGGATGAGGAGTTCCGCGAGATGGCCAAGATGGAACTGGACAATTTCACCGAAGAGAAGGAAAAATTGGAAGAGGAAATCCGCCTGTTGCTGCTGCCTTCGGACCCGCAGGACAGCAAGAATGCGCAGATGGAGATCCGCGCGGGCACGGGTGGCGACGAGGCCAGCATTTTCGCCGGCGACCTGTTCCGCATGTATCAGCACTATTGCGACAAGAAGGGTTGGAAAATCGAGGTTCTCTCCATGACGGAGGGCACCGTGGGCGGCTACAAGGAGATTGACTTTGCCGTGAACGGTGAGGGCGTGTATGGCATCATGAAATACGAGTCGGGCGTGCACCGCGTGCAGCGCGTGCCGCAAACCGAGTCACAGGGCCGCGTCCACACCTCTGCCGCTTCGGTGGTCGTGCTGCCCGAGGCCGACGAATTTGATGTGGAGCTCAAGCAGAGCGACATCAAGAAGGAGACCTTCTGCGCCTCCGGTCCTGGCGGCCAGTGCGTGAACACCACCTACTCCGCCGTGCGCCTCACCCACATTCCCACCGGTATTGTGGTTTCTATCCAGGATGAGAAATCCCAGATCAAGAATCTCGAAAAGGCCATGCGCGTTTTGCGTACCCGCCTATTCGAGATGGAGTACAAGAAATACTTGGACGAAATCGCCTCCAAGCGTAAGACCATGGTTTCCACCGGCGACCGTTCCGCGAAAATCAGGACATACAACTATCCGCAGAACCGCGTCACGGACCATCGCATCAACTATACGATGTACAACCTCGCCAATTTCATGAACGGCGACATCGAGGAAGTGCTCCAAGCCCTGCAGGTGGCCGAAAACGCCGAGAGACTGAAAGAGGACGTGGTCTAAACCACCAACCCGGAATTTCACCAAACCCAGCGAAAACAAAAACCTGAAAAACGCAACAAATTACCAACGGTCGTATAAACGGCCATTTATCCAGTATAGACGCAAAATTTTGCGTCTATACAAACCATGACAAACGGCACGTGTGCCACCCAAACCAACAAAACAAATTATTAACATGGAACAAAACAAACCTATATTTATTCTTCGTGACAGCATAATTACGGACAGTAGTTATGTTCAATGGTTTTCCGAAATCAAAAATCGTTTTCAAAGTAGCCAAATTAAAGCAGCAATTCGTGTAAACAGAGATTTATTGGAATTTTACTGGAGTATCGGGCGTGACCTTGTTGCACTTCATGCAGAAGAACGCTGGGGTAGCGGTGTTGTAAAACAATTTGCCCTGGATATGCGAAATGCCTTTCCCGATGCAAAAGGCTTTTCAGACTCCAACGTAAAGTATATGAAACAATGGTATTCATTTTATTATGAAGGAGTTATAAAAAGCCACCAGGCTGGTGGCTTTTTGGATATGCCTGATTCTTTCGGACTTATACCATGGAAACATCATGTGCTCATTTTTTCCAAATCCAAAACTTTGAACGAAGCATTTTTCTACATTGATCAGGTAATAAATGGGAATTGGAGTCGCAGTCAATTGGAGAGTAAAATGAGAAGCGGTTTATTCTCCCGACAAGGCGTTGCAGTAACAAATTTCACTGCAACGTTACCAGCCCCGAAAGGTCAATTGGCAAAGGAGATTCTGAAAGACCCGTACAACGTCAGTTTCCTAGGTGTGAAAGAAGTGCAAGATGAAAAGGAATTGGAGGATGCATTGGTTAATAACATTTCCCAGTTTTTGCTGGAATTAGGACAAGGATTCGCATACGTCGGAAGGCAGATGGAATTGCAGATGCCAAGTGGCCAGAATTTTTTTCCGGACCTTCTGTTTTACCACATACACCTGAAATGTTATGTGGTGATAGAGTTGAAGACCGTTAAGTTCATGCCCGAATTTGCCGGTAAAATCAACTTTTACGTCAATGCAGTTGATGAACTGCTCAAGCGTGATGGGGATAATCCTACTATAGGGCTAATCATTTGCAGATCAAAGGACGAGACCGTAGTGCAGTGGTCTTTACGCGGCATTGACCGCCCTTTAGGCGTAGCCACCTATCAGTTGGAGGAGGTAGTGGCACGCACCGTGGCAGAATTGAAACAACAGCGACAGAGCGAATAATTTTTCGTATCTTCGCCACCGAAATATTAACCCCATTTTTTCACCAACCCCAAAAAGAACACCCAAAAGAAGAACTTACATTATAACATATTGACATAAAGCGTTTTCGCTTTTCTTAGTATCGTTGGAATCTCGACAATTTCATTATGTAGTACACAAGAAAGCAAAGACGCTCGCGGTTGTATCCGTGAGCTTTCTTGTTTGTACTACAGGTTGTCGAGAACCTCAACGATAAACAAAAGTTTCACGGATTTTTTATGTCTGTGATTGAAGAGCGGAAACGATTAATACCCGAATACAAACATAAAAATACCGAATATGAAAAAGATTTCCTCTTTAATTGCAATCCTTCTGCTCTGCACGGTCAGTCTCTTCGCGCAGGCACCGGAAAAGTTTACATACCAGGCCGTGGTGCGCAATGCCAGCAACACGTTGGTCGCCAACGCGCAGGTTGGCGTACGTGTGAACATCCTGCAGGGCACAGCCACGGGCAACGCCGTCTATTCCGAAACGCACGTGGTGAGCAGCAACGCCAACGGACTGGTCACCATAAATATCGGTGACGGCAGCGTGCTGCACGGCAGTTTTGCAAACATTGACTGGGCTGACGGCCCATACTTCCTGAAGACGGACATTGACCCTAACGGCGGCAATGACTACAGCATAATCAGTACGCAGCAACTGTTGAGTGTACCCTATGCCTTGTATGCTAAAGAGGCGGCCAATAGTTTCAGTGGCGACTACAATGACTTGGAAAACAAACCGCAGATTCCAACAGTGCCGACGAATGTGAGTGCTTTCACGAATGATGCAGGTTATATTACCAATAATGATATACCTGTCATCCCGACAGTGCCAACCAATGTGAGTGCTTTCACCAACGATGCCGGCTACATTACCAGTTACACCGAAACGGATCCTTTGTTTACCGCCTGGGACAAGGACTACAACGATTTGACGAACAAGCCCACTATCCCGACAGTTCCGACGAATGTCAGTGCTTTCACTAACGATGCAGGCTACATTACCGGCTACACCGAAACCGATCCGCTGTTTACCGCCTGGGACAAGAACTACAATGATTTGACGAACAAGCCCACTATCCCGACAGTGCCAACCAATGTGAGTGCATTCACCAACGATGCGGGCTATATTTCCGGCTACACCGAGACCGACCCGCTGTTTACCGCCTGGGACAAGAACTACAACGATTTGACGAACAAGCCCACTATCCCGACAGTTCCGACGAATGTAAGTGCCTTCACCAACGATGCCGGCTACATTACCGGCTACACCGAGACCGACCCACTGTTTACCTCCTGGGACAAAGACTACAATGACTTGACAAACAGACCGGTTATCCCTACGGTTCCCGACAGTGTGAGTGCCTTCGTGAATGACGCGGGCTACCTTACGAGTTACACAGAGCAACAGGAGTTGAGTATCAGCAACGATACGATTTTCCTTACGGGTGGCAGTTTTGTGAAATTGCCGGCAGCTGCAGTGGGATTCAGCGGCGACTATAATGATTTGATCAACAAGCCGCAGATTCCGACAGTACCGACAAATGTGAGTGCTTTCACGAATGATGCAGGCTATATCACCGGTTACACCGAAACTGATCCTTTGTTCACCGCCTGGGACAAGGACTACAATGACTTGACGAACAAGCCCACCATCCCGACGGTTCCGACAAACGTCAGTGCCTTTACGAATGATGCGGGCTACATCACCATGGATTCCATTCCTGCCATTCCGATCATCCCCACCAACGTGAGTGTATTTGAGAATGACGCGCACTACATCACAGATGTGCAGTTGCAGCAGATCATGAGCACCATTGCCACCATGCAAAACACGATTGACAGCATGGGGTTAGTGATAGAGGCTTTGTACAACCAGGTAAACCAGCCGGACTCCACGCAAGAAATGACAGACACAAGTTTACAGGTCACATTCACAACTTATGGCTATACAAATGAACCGGCGGTTCACCAGAGCGAACTTTCTGGAACTAGCTTTTTCCAAAATAACGCTACAGCAAATGGTCTGACTGGAGATGTGAATGATTGGTGGATATTTGAATCAAACAGAAAGTCACAGCTTCATACTACTACAATTTATACTAATAAGACTATAACAAGCTTCTCACTGCTAAAATGGAACAGTGCAGGAGGAGCATGGCAGCCTGTCCCATTCGACTACAGTCACTTTAATCCGAAGACAAACACAGACACTATAGCATTCGAATACTATAACGAAGATGATGAATCTTGGCAACTCGAAAGAGCATTATATGCAATAAAATTTGTAGTAGAGGAACCGTTGCAGGTCACATTCACGACTACTGGCTATACAAATGAACCGGCAGTACACCAAAGCGATTTGTCGGAAACAAACTTTATACACAATGAAGCAGGGACAAATGGATTGACCGGTGATGTAAATGATTGGTGGATTTTTGTATCAGACAGAAGGAGTTCAAGCAATTACACTACATACATATATGCAAACAAACTTGTATCTGGATTTACAGTAAAGAGATGGTCTATGGGAGAATGGATAGATATGAGCAGCCAACTGTCTAAATTCTCTGTTACAAGTGATACATCGTCTAGTACAATAACATTCAGATATTATGATGAAGATGACGAAAGTTGGGAAGTAGAAACGTCACTTTATGCAATAAAATTCAACGAATAATAGAAATACATATTCATAATTAAAATAACAATTATATGAAAAACGAAGCTTTATACAAAAACGGATGGAGTGACTGGAAGCCATTCCCGGATCCCAAGAAAAAGGAATGTTTATGCGCACCTATAGGCTGCGGGGTGTATCAATTGCGGAATGCAAAAACTGGTGAGTTTGTCCTGTTCGGCCATAGCAAACATGTGGCTTGCCGGATGTCCTCGCTGCTCCCGTCTGGTGGCGGCGAAAGAAAAAATGAGAAAAAGAAGGAGTACGTTGCCAAACATCTCAAAGATATACAATACCGCACCATAGCGCTTAACAGCGAAAAAGAGGCTCGGTCATTTGAGACGTTTGTCAAGAACCAAGAGGACTATGTTTTTCCCGAGAAGACGAGGAGGTAGAGGCTTGGTTTCGCCAACGGCGTGTATTTCATCAAGGCCATGGCCGATGGCAACGTGATGGGGATGCGCAAGGTGGTGAAACAATAATCAACCACCTCTCAAACCTCAAAGGGCACGGGATTACGGTTCTGTGCCTTTTATGTTTTTCTTTTGTGACAACGATTATTTTCATTATTTTTGCCGCGTCATTTTCTTGAGAAGCTCTAGTGACTAAAGGTCTGCTTATCAGTTCAGGAGAATGACTTTTTTGTTTCATGATATTTAGTTTTTAGGTTGAGAATAGTTCAAAATTTTATATCGCCGCAAAGATATAAAATTTATGTAACATATTGAAATACAATATGTTTTAACAAATAACAGTTAAATTGATTGAATAAGGATGTCTTAGCACGATGCCAGTTATTTCATCGTAGAATAAGGCACAGGAAGAAGTGATGTGTATATTGTCATCTAAACGTACAACAACCTTCCCTCCACATTCTGATAACCCATATTGCGCAGCAATGCGCAATATCCGTCTATTTGCTGCTGGTACTGCTCGTGCGGCGCGCCCGTCTTGTAGTCGATGACCACTACCCTGTCGTCTAAAAATGCCACACGGTCGGGACGGTGCTCGCGATGCGCCTCATCGAGGATGTTGACCTCATTGAGCACCTTGACACCCGGCGCGAAACAGGGACGCAAAACCGCATCTTCCATGATACGATGATAGGCATCCCGCAAACGGGGCCTCTTCACCTCCGGCACATCCGCCAGACAATGCTCAAACGCATCCTCCGACTGCGGGAAGTCGGCTAACCCGGACAGGAAATCGTGCACGTAAGTACCTTCGGCGCGCGGGTCATCCTCCGGCAAAGTGGTCTCAAAGAGCACCTGCACCTGGTCCAGCTCAAAATCGGAAGCAACAACCTCGGGAATGGAATGAGAAACCTCTGACTTGACCTCTAGCTTCGGATTGCACCAGTTGCGGTCTCCCAGATAGTAATAGCGGGTATTGTCCTCCTCATGGACAAAAGCCAGACCCTCTTCTTGCTGTATGTTGTTCGTGATAAAAGCCTGAAGATCATTGCCATAGGAGTTGCTCTCACGCTCTGACCGCTTGGCGAGCACATAGAGCATGTCGCGGGCACGGGTGTGCGCCACGTAGAGCACGTTCAAATTATCCATCTCCGCGCTGAGCGACTCCTCCTCGTAGCGTTCCTCGTACGAAGAACCCACACAGTTGGAACTCAGCTCCACGTATGCCACCATCTGGTCGCTCACCTTGTCCCAAACCGGCAAAAGCTGTTTCCGAGGCGCATTGTATGGGAAAATCACCACCGGATATTCCAATCCTTTGGATTTATGGATGGTGCTGATCCTGATAGCATCCTGCCCGGCCGGCAACGACAAGGAGGGCAGTTTGTCCAACTCCACTTGCTGCTGCCACCAAATCAAAAACTTGGAAAGCTCACCGTTTCGGCTCTGCAAATACTGCCATACCAGATTCTCGAAATCCACCACAAATGGACTTTGCAAATGCTCCATGCCGTAGTAAAGCATCACATCTTTCACCAGCAGGAACAGGGGTTCGGAGAGCCACTGGTTTCGGGGCAGAGGTTTGCCGAACTCTTTCTCCAGCAAGGATTCAAAAACACCTTCGTCTTTCAAAGTGGGCATATACTGTTGCAACAGAGGCTCTTTGTCCTGCAAACGGGCCATATAGTAAAGAATGGTGCTCTTGGCCACCTTGTCATCAGGGTGCAACAGGTAACGGAGCGTGTAGATAATCAAATTCACTTCCGCCGAAGCACTCAGGTTGAGCGATTTCTCCGTAATCACATTCCAGCCCATCCGCAGCATGATGTCTGCAATATGGGCGCACTTGAAATTGTTGCGGCACAGCACAGCGATGTCCCCGTCAGCATAACCGCGCCGGCGGGCATCCATGACCGCCAATATCACTTCCAAATCCTGCACTCCAATCTTCTTATCCGCCACCATATCCGCCCACAATGAATCTTCAATGGGAATGTAGGGTTTCAAATCGTCTTTTTCATCCTTGTCCGCATAAAAACAAACCTGAACCAATCCCTCCTGCCTGTTGAAAGCCTTCTGCTCCAAGCCTTCCGCATAGTATTTGTCCAATCCTCTCTTCGTGGAATAATATTCAAAAAAATGGTTGTTGAACTCCACGACACTTTTCAGCGAGCGATAGTTGGTGTCCAGGATTTCCTGATTGTAATGGTTTCTGTCCACGAGCCGCAAATCAGGGTCCTCCTGCATTCGGTCATAGTCAAGCAGCTTGTAGAAAAGGTCCGCGTCGCCGTTACGGAAACGGTAGATAGCCTGCTTCACGTCCCCGAAGAGCGACACCTGCCGGTCGAATTGCGACAGGGCGTTATTGATGATGATGGGCTTCAGGTCCTCCCATTGCATCTTGGAGGTATCTTGGAACTCGTCGATGAAGAAGTTGTCGAACTTCACGCGGTCAAAGAGTGTTTCAAAGCCTTTGCTTTGAATGGTTTCATAGATGAGTGTATTGGATTCACTGAGAATGAAGAAATTGTTCTGCAATTTGATTTCCTCCATCTTCTTTTTCAAATCCATCAACATCAGCACCTTGTCGGCGTTTCTGTGGCGGATGACGCTGTCAAGATAGCGTTTACGCAAATCGTGTTGCGCTGTCGCCACTTTCTCAAAACAGGCCTCCACCTTTGGCCAAAACTCCTCAATACGGGCCAATTCCTCTTCTGAAAGTTTGGTTTTGCTGAAAATTTGTCCTCCGGAGCCTGCAATCTCTTCAGTGGATGTTATGTAATATTTTATCGGGTCCTTCTGGACATCCTCAAACCACGTGTTGAAGGATCTGCGTTTGAATTTGAGACCAAGTTTTTCCAACCACACATTCCCTTCCTGTGCGTATGGTTTGATTTTCTCTTTCAAGACAGCCGGAATCTCCTTGATATTTTTCCTAAGCGACTGGATATATTGCCTGATTTCATTCTGATCGGATTGTGAAAGGATGTTCAGGAACTCCAGGTTTTTCTCTGCGTTATCATACAGGATTACCAAAGCTGCCTTCAGTTCTTTATCCACATCCATCTTGCCAGTATCCTCCATGGCGTTATCCAACACAAAGATAATGCGGCTGGCCAATTCGGTCTCTGCCGAAAGTTCGTTCAACAACTGGTCAATGGCTTGCAGATAAAACTCGTCCATGTCAATCTGGACGGTGTAGTTGAGATTGAGGTTGAGTGAAAGAGCGGAGGAGCGTATGACGCGCTGGAAGAAGCTGTCGATGGTGGAAATGGTGAAGCGGGCGTAATCGTAGATGATGCGCCGAAGCAGCTCCCGCGACTCCACACGCATGAATTTTTCTATGTCAGAGGTAATCTCGTCCGGTTGCAAGTCAAAGAGCTTTTTCACCACCATATTGTAGATGGCAGAGGCACTGCCACCCAGATTCTGGCGTTCCTCAAAAGCGATGGCATAGAGGGTTTTCACAATGCGGTCCTTCATCTCGCCGCTGGCATTGTTGGTGAAGGTGATGGCCAGAATGCGCTGGTAAAGGTCCAATTGAAACTCTTCGGTGTCCCTCCCGACCTTCCGGCTGTCGAATCTGAAACAAAGTGCCAAGTAGTCGGCCACCAGGTTGGTGGTTTTGCCAGAGCCAGCAGAAGCGGAATAGGTGGTGAACATGATATAAATTAAAATTAAAATTCAGAGTTCAAAATTCAAAGTGCAAAGTTATAAAAAATACACGACCGAAAGGTGAATAATGCATCATATTCCGTATCTTTGCAGCCCTAAAAAACATCTTATGTTAAAAATCGAAAATCTGCACGTTTCCATCAAAGGAAGAGAAATATTGAAAGGTGTGAACCTGGAAGTTCACGCGGGTGAAGTACACGCCATCATGGGCCCCAACGGCACGGGCAAGAGCACGTTAGCCTCCGTCATTGCCGGCAAGGAGGGTTATGAAGTCACCGAAGGCAACATATACTACAAAGGCAAGAACCTGATGGATTTGAGCATCGAGGACCGCGCACGCGAGGGCATTTTCATCGGATTCCAGTATCCTGTGGAGATCCCAGGCGTGAGCATCGCCAACTTCATGCGCACCGCGCTGAACGAAATCCGCCAATATCGCGGCCTCGACCCGCTGAACGGCGCCCAGTTCCTCAAGCTGATGAACGAAAAGAAAAAAGTGGTGGAACTGACCGAGAAACTCAGCAACCGTTCCGTCAACGAGGGCTTTTCCGGCGGCGAAAAGAAACGGAACGAGATTTTCCAAATGGCCATGCTTGAGCCCACGCTCTCCATCCTGGACGAGACAGACTCCGGTTTGGACATCGACGCGCTCCGTATCGTGGCCAACGGCGTCAACCAGCTGAAGAACCAAGACAACGCCACTATCGTCATCACCCACTACCAGCGTCTGCTCGACTACATCGTGCCCGATGTGGTGCACGTGCTGTTTGACGGCAAGATTGTGAAGACCGGCCCGAAAGAGCTGGCCCTGGAGCTGGAAAAACGCGGCTATGACTGGATCAAAGAAGAGTACGAACAACATAAACTCAGCTAAATGAAGTCTTTTGCAGAATACACCCAACAGCTGAAAAACTACCGTCTGCAGCTTCATCCCGACCCGTACCAGCCGGTGGAGGAGTACTTCACCTGCCAGGTCAGCAACATGGGCTCTGTGATGCTGCCGCTGCTCAATGGCTGGTACGTGCACAAAGACTCGCAGCTGACCATCTACCCCGACGGAGTCATCGCCGGCAGCCTGAAAGCCGCCATGGCGCAATATCCCGAACTGGTGCAGGCGAGCCTGCAACCGCTGGAAGACCACACGCAAGATGAGCTCACCCTCTCCAACAAAGAGCAGTTCACCGACGGCATCTTCCTGTATGTGCCCGACAACGTCAAAGTGGAGAAACCCTTCCAGATTGTGTCGCTCGTCAACTCCCGCGAGGACCTGCTGATACAGAACCGCCACCTCATCCACCTAGGACAGAATGCGGAGTTGTCCGTCATCCAATGTGACGATTCCACCAAATACGGCAAGACATTCCTGAATGTCGTGACCGCCATCACCCTCAACAGGCAGGCCCGACTGCATTACTACAAGACGGAGAACAAAGAGGCTGAGTCACTGTTATTCAACCATTTGTACGTCAACCAGTGCGCAGAATCCTTCTTCCACTCCAACGCCATCACCTTCAACGCCGGCTATGTGTGCAACGACATCCACGTCAATTTGAACGAGCCTTTTGCCGAAGCACAGCTGTACGGCTTGTATCTGGTGGACAAGACGCAACAGTGCGAGAACCGTATCAAGGTGAGCCACAATTGTCCCGACTGCAAGAGTTTCCAACTCTACAAGGGCATCATGGACGACGAGGCCGAGGCCACTTTCCACGGCCATGTGGTGGTGCAACCCGACGCACAGCGCACCAACGCCTTCCAGACCAACCGCAACATTCTGCTCACCGACAAGGCCAAAATCAACACGCAGCCGTTTTTGGAGATTTACGCTGACGATGTGCAGTGTAGCCATGGGGCCACTGTCGGACAGCTGGACGACGAAGCGTTGTACTACCTCCGCACACGCGGTATCGGGGAGCGCAGCGCGCGCAAACTGCTCATGTTTGCTTTCGCCAACGAAATCTGCCAGCATGTCGATATCCAAGCGCTGAAGGACCGCCTCAGCGACATGGTTCAGCGCCGCCTCAACGGCGAGCTCACCATCTGCGACCAGTGCATGATGCACAACGCTGACAACGGCGGGCTCATCTTCCCCATCGACCCCACCAAATTGTAAAACACAGCGATGAAAATCAAGCTGATCTGGATCGGCAAAACCGATGGCGATGTCTTCGACACCGCCATCCAGCAATACACCCAGAAAATCAAGTTCTACACGGTGTATGAGCCCATTGCCATTCCTTATCTGAAGAATACCAAATCACTGTCGCAGGAGGAACAGAAGAAAAAAGAGGGCGATCTCATCCTCAAGAAGCTGGAGCCCGGCGACTATGTGGTATTGTTGGACGAGCGTGGCAAAGAATATACTTCTGCAAAATTCGCGCAATTCATCCAGCAGCAGGCCAATACGGGAGCCAAGGCATTGGTATTTGTCATCGGCGGGGCCTACGGATTTTCGGAGGCGGTTTATGCGCGCGGCAACGCCAAGTTGGCCCTGTCGCAGCTCACCTTCCCACACATCATGACGCGGCTGGTGTTCGCCGAGCAATTGTACAGGGCGTTTACAATTTTGCATAATGAACCGTACCATCATTGAAAGATGAGAGATTAGAGATTAGAGAAAATAAGTATCGATAATCGATTAAGAATATGAATTATCCTGATATCCGGCACAGATTGCACCAATTGGCGGAGCCCTCCGGGGCAGAGGTCAATACCCAGCGGTTCATCATCGACACCTTGGCGGCTTTTGAGCCCACACATATCCACGTGTTCAAGGAGAGCAAGAATTTGCTGGCGGTCTATGATTTCGGTCATGGCGGGCCTACCACGCTCATTCGCGGCGATTTTGACGCGGTGCGGGTTGAGGAGACCATTGATGTGCCTTACGCCTCGCGCACGCCGGGCGTGTCGCACAAGTGCGGTCACGACGGCCATACTACCATCCTGTTGGGGTTAGCCGAGCAGTTGCACTTGCATCCGCTGGCCAAGGGAAAAGTTCTGCTGTTCTTCCAAGCTGCGGAGGAGACTGGCGAGGGTGCCGCGCAGTTGCTGGAGACTGGCATCTTGGAAAAATACCAGCCTAATAAGGTCTATGCCCTGCACAACATCCCGGGCGAGCCGCTGGGCAGTGTCATCTGCAAAGAGGGCAGTTTCACCTGTTCGGTCGTCAGTTGCGACGTAGAACTGCACGGGCGCACCGCGCATGCGGCGGAGCCATTGAAGGCTGTGAGTCCGTATCCGGCCACCAGGGCCATCACCGACCGGTTGCTGGCCATGAACCAGTACGACATGCGGGCGGAGGACTTCCGGCTGCTGACACTGGTGGAATTCAAGGTCGGGGAGCAGGCCTACGGGGTGACCGCCGGCCATGGCGTGCTGCGGTTCACGTTGCGCGCCAAAGACGATGACTTGCTCCAGCGCACGAAAGCGGAACTGTTGCAAGTAGTGGAGCAAGAGGTCGCCCATACGGAAGGATTGAGTAGCAGCATCGTTTGGAAAGAGTACTTTGCCGCCGCCAAAAACCACAAGGATGCCGTGGAGAGTGTCCGGAATGCCGCCCAACAATGTGAGTTGCCATACGTTAACAAGGAGGTTCCCTTCTCCTGGGGCGAGGACTTTGGCCTGCTGACGCAACATTACGACGGCGCACTTTTCGGTTTGGGTTCCGGAGATAGCCAGCCTCCTTTGCATCATCAGCTGTTTGATTTTCCGGACGAATTAGTGCCGGTGGGGGTAATGATTTTTTATCAAATTTTGTCGGGAGTGTGAAACGTATTCAGAAAAGTATTGCATTTGCATGCAAATGTAATACAAACAAATACAGCTATGGAACCGACAGCAATCATCAGAAAACCAGTATCTTTCCGCTTTAGAGCAGATTTATTGGAATTATTGAAACGGAATGCAGCGCGTGAAAACAGAACGCTCAACAACTATGTGGAAAGCGTTTTACTGGATGTTGTGTACCACGAACCCAATGCCGCCACCAAAGCCGCCATCGAAGAGGCAATGAATCGTAAAGATTATCCTACAGATGAAGTTTATGGTAGCGTAGAGGACCTTTTTAAAGCACTTGATATAGAATGAAAAAACTATACCCCTCCAGTCAGCATAAAAAAGACTATAAACGATACCGACATAATCCAACCAAGAAAGCAGCACTTCATAATGTCATCCAAAATATTTTATGTAATTTTGCAGCGTTGCTTGCCTGTTTTGATGATTAATGGACTTTACATCATAGTCGGCGGCAACAGAAAGAAGTGAAATTAAAAGTCCTCCCTTACAACACACTATGGATATACTATTTTCTGAAAAACAGCGTGTTAAAAGTGCATTTTTGTTCATCCTCGTTTTCTTGACTTCATTTTTTGTTGGCAATGCCCAGCATATCACGACCAAAGGACCCGAAATAGGAATGGATGACGGAGCCAGGATTACTGTCTTGGGTGAGGATGACAACAATATTTACTTTTATGCAGTGGACAAGAGCAATTATGGTGAAGATGACGAATTTTTTGTCACTGTATATGACAAAAGGAGCCGTTCCGTTGTTGTTGAGCATGAGTTTGACGAAGACTACGATTTTTCCACAGCCTTTATGGCAGATGACAAGGTGGTGCTGGTAGGTTCATCATTCAACAAAAAGAACAAATGTGTGGATTTCTTCCAATACGCATTCCCTGTCATGAACAAAAAGAAAGGTAAAATTGCGCCCAATGTGACGTATTCTGTGCCTGTCGAAAGCACAAGATACAATTTATTCCGTGTCTTACGCTCATCTGACGGCCAGAAACTCGCCTATCTGACCTACTTGAGACCAACGAATAATAATGCTGAAGAATATACCCTTGATGTGATGGTGTGTGGTGTCGATGGGCATGAGGTTGCCCATACACGGGAAAGAATCAAGGGGAAATTCCCGCATGTCGTGAAGGGATACCTTGCCAATGACGGTACCGTTTATGTGGAAGAGCATTATTATATTGATCAAAAAGAGACTTTACAGTATGTCACGGTTACTACAGACCAACAATACAAGCCCATGCAAATGGAGGAAGATATGGAGGGTATGCACAACATGCATGCAGAATTGCTTGCCGATCAGCGTCTGATGATGTTCGGTGCTGCAAAAGACGGCGTAGGGATGATTGTTTTGGACAATACCGGAGAGGTGGCCAAATTTGGCATTTATGAAGTGGAAATCCCTGATTTGCCGGAGGGAGTCACCTATGACTTCGACTTTTACAATGAGAACAGTCTCGCTTTCAAACCGTATCAGATTTTGTCTTTGCAGGATGGGCGTGTTTTGGTGTTGGCTCACCGACATCGGTACATCCTTTCCTCGTATGGCAACTCGGTCACGGCTTATAATGATCACAAAAATCTCTACCTCTATCTGTTTGACAAAGAGTTGGAACCTTTGACATTTGAAACGCGACCATTCGGCACTCAAAGCATTGGGAACAATCACGAGGATTTGCCTGTCGCGTTCGAATGGGACGGAGGGATAAGGCTGCTGTTTAACGGTCAGGTGTCGAATTACACGGGTGGTCCCAAGCGCGAGTGGAAAGTGCTGTTCGCCCCTAAGTTGAATGAACGTTGTCTGGTCTTGGGCACATTGGATGACGATCTGCATTTTACTCCCAAAATCATCAGGAATCCTGGCCCGAATGTGCCGTTTACCATGGGTGAATATTTCGAGCAGTTGCTGCAGGTGACTGACGATGCGGTGTATGTCATCAATCACCGCAACAGCGACAACTTCATCGAGGAAATCAGGAAGTGACAAAAAAATAGAGACGCAATGCATTGCGTCTCTACAATGTTGGCGGACCGGACGAGACTCGTTTCTCCGTTATCACCCATATTGTGCAGCCGTTTGTATTCTTTTAATTACCTTGCAAATAAATGAATGCCAGCAAAATACGCACAATTAGTTAAATGAACACACTGTGTATGGGTTGGCAGAATGATGCCTTCATCTTATTTCGGTGCATTTTTTTAGGGTGAAAAATGCACGGGGGTTGTCCCGTCCTTTGTTTTAAGCCACAGTCGCTGATTGACTATGGCTTAACTACCTTGGTGTTCGCGACTATAATTGCATCTGTTACATTAACTTGTGGTTACGCGCGCGGAAATCTTTGGGCGAACAACCCTCGTGACGCTTGAAGAATGTTCCGAAATGGCTCTGGTTCTGGAAGCCGAGGCGGTCTGCGATTTGCTGGATGGGGGTTGCTGAGGTGGACAGCATCACTTTGGCTCGTTGCACGAGCGCCCTTTCAATACAGGAACTGGCCGTGAATCCTAATGTCTGCTTGACCGTATTGGCCACATAGCGCGTGGTGAGACACATCTCGGAGGCGTACCAGTCAAGGGAGTGGTGTTGGTTACAATTACCATCGACCAGTACAAGAAATTGACCGGTTATCTCCTCATTACGGGAAAGTTGCGTCTGCGCAGGTTCCTCTTCATAATGATCAGAAAGACAAAAAATCAACGAATCAAGGAGATACAATGCCGCTTTGCGATTCTCATCGTCCAGTACTTCCCGCATCAATTCCAAATAATGTACCATACGTTGCGTTTTCTTCTCACTCATTTGCCAAGTGGGATGCATATACACGCTTGCAAGTTGCGACAGCGAGAATGGAGAAATCAATTTTTTCGCCATCTTGGGTGAAAACGATAAGATATACATTTCCACAGTAGTGTCGGATGGCTCCGGACGCTTCAGCAAAAAATCCGGTGAGGTGAAATAACCACTGTTAGCCGATAACTCATAGACCTTGTTGTTGATGTTCACCTTGCAAGTGCCGGCAGTTATCACCTGCAGAGTATAGGTGGCGGGGAAATAGTGTTCCGAAACGATATCCTCTATTCGTCCCGAAAATTTCATAGCACTAAAATCTTCAACGATAGTTTCTCCCGGGATAAAAGCCCGCCATTTGAATTGTGAGAAATCAACGGTTTCAAGTTTGTTTTGTATTTCCATACTCAATTAGTTCATAGTTCATAGTCAAAGTTCATAGTTCAAATTAGAACAATTTGGGTGCAAAAATACAACAATTTTCAATATGCGCTAATTGATTTTAGTAGAATTAGAACAATTTTCCCATTATTCAGAAATATTATTCGTTTAGCTAACATCGTTATTTTGGAGTATTTATAAATGACAAAGTCTTTTGTTTATAAAATAATCTTCAAAATAAAACAATTATGAAAATCTTATTCGTCATCGACAGTTTTTACACGACCAACAATGGTACGTCTATTTCCGCTCAGCGTTTTGCGGGGGAACTTCGTCGCCGGGGCCACGAAGTGAAAGCATTGTGTTGGGACAGCCCGACCAACTCTTCAGCCGAAAGTTTGACAGACGGTGATTTCCGTACTGCAAAATTCCATATGCCTGTTTTTCAACCGCTGATGAACAAGCATGATTTCAGTTTCGCGTACAACGATACTGCTATCGTGCATGCTGCGTGCGACTGGGCAGACATCGTGCACATCTTCGTGCCTTTCGGTATTTCCATGGAGGCTGTCAAGTACTGCAACCGGGTGGGAAAACCCGTCACGGCAGCCTTCCATATTCAGCCGGAAAACATGACTTCATCGGTCAGCATGGGAAAAGTGAGGTGGTTTAACGAACTGTTCTACCGCTCTTTCCGCAAGAACATCTACAACCGTGTGCGTCACGTCCATGTTCCTTCGAGATTTATGGGCGATATGATTGCCGAGCGCGGCTATACGGCCAAGATCTATCCCATCTCCAACGGTATCCAAGAAGCGTTCATGGAAGCGGGGGAAAGAAAAGCAATGGGTGAATGCGTGCGGACGAAGGGTAAGGACTCCCCGATAAAGA